>Ga0307513_10000209_pt1 | contig 84521 bp, 76 predicted proteins | sample 15_EM_MG_FD_202174 | JGI IMG/M metagenome (GOLD analysis project Ga0307513, IMG submission 202174) | Populus trichocarpa ectomycorrhiza microbial communities from riparian zone in the Pacific Northwest, United States - 15_EM | ecosystem: Host-associated > Plants > Roots > Unclassified | place...
GAGGGCGGAGGGCGGAGGGCGGAGGGCGGAGGGCGGAGGGCGGAGGGCGGAGGGCGGAGGGCGGAGGGCGGAGGGCGGAGGGCGGAGGGCGGAGGGCGGAGGGCCCCTTTCTACCGGTCCCTCGGGTCTCCTGCTGTCACCAGGCCCGTCTCGTACGCGCACACCACCGCCTGTGCGCGGTCCCGCAACCCTAGCTTCGCGAAGACCTTGCCCACGTGCGTCTTCACCGTCTGCTCCGACACGAACAGCGCCGCCGCGATCTCAGGATTCGACAGGCCCCTCGCGATCAGGCGCAGGACCTCCTCCTCCCGCGGCGTCAGCGAATCCAGCCTCGTCGAGCGCTTCAGCGCGGGCCTCGCCATGAAGCACTCCTCGATGAGCCGCCGCGTCACCGACGGCGCGAGCAGCGCATCCCCCGCCGCGACCACCCGCACCGCCGCGATCAAGTCACCCGGCGGCGCGTCCTTCAGCAGGAAACCGCTGGCGCCCATGCGAAGCGCCTCGTACACGTAATCGTCGATGTCGAACGTCGTCAGCATCAGCACGCGCGGGCGCCGCGACTCCGGCGAGGACAGGATCCGCTTGGCAGCCTCCAAGCCGTCCATCGTCGGCATGCGCACGTCCATGAGCACCACGTCCGGCCGCAGCCGCGACGTCTCGGTCACCGCCTTCACCCCGTCCTCGGCGTCGCCGACCACGTCGATGTCCTCCTGCGCGTTCAGCAGCGCGGCGAAACCGGCCCTGACCATCGCCTGGTCGTCGGCGATGAGCACCTTGATCGTCACGCGTTCTCCTCAGCGGTGGGGCGGATCTCGATCGGCAGCACCGCATGTACGCGGAAGCCGCCCTCGGCGGTCGGACCGGTCTCCAGTGTGCCGCCGTCCAGCGTGACGCGCTCGCCCATGCCGACCAGGCCGAAACCCGAACCGTGCGAGTCGGGCGGAGCCGCGCCCGCAGGCGGCGGGCCGTTCACCACCGTCACCGTCACCGTGCCCGCAATCGCGACGACCTCGACGGTAGTCCGCGCGCCCGGCGCGTGCTGGACCACGTTGCTCAACGCCTCCTGCGCCACCCGGAACACCGTGAGCGCCACGGTCTCCGGCAGATCCTCCGGCAGCTCGCCGACCTGCAGCGCCACAGGCGTCCCGGCCCGGTCGACCGCCTCGGCCAGGCCCCGCAGACCCTCCGGGCCCGGCTGCGGCTCCCGCACTCCCGCTTCGTCCTCGCGGCGCAGCACGCCGAGGAGCCGGCGCATCTCCGCGAGCGACTCGCGGGCCTGGTCGCTGATCGAACGGAACTCCGCCTTCGCGTCCTCGCTCAGGTCGGCGAGCCGGTACTCCGCCGTCGACGCCTGCACCGTGATCACCGACATGTGGTGCGCCACAATGTCATGCAGCTCCCGAGCGATCCGCGTGCGCTCCTCCAGAAGACGGCGCCGCTGCCGTTCGGACTCGGCGACCCGCTCCTCCTCGGCCACCCGCTCCCGACCCTGACGCCAGATCCGCACCGTCAGGCCGATCAGGAACGCCAGCGCGCCGAGCAGCGATCCGAGCAGCAGGTTGTCGGCGGCCGGAGTCGGGGTCGGGTTGGACGCGGGGTCGATGCCGATGTCGAACATGTGCCTGTTCGAGGCCCAGACCGCCCAGGTGCCCGCGACCAGATACGACGACCAGGCGAGGACGCCGAACCAGGCCGCACGGTCGCGGCCGAGTGCGAAGAGCACCACCAGGAACGCGAAGAGGTTCGCGGTCGTCAGCGGCCACACCTGCCACCCGTCCACGAACGCGCCGAACATGGTCGCCAGGTAGGAGGCCATGACGAGCAGCCAGGCCTCGAACGGCCGGAACCGGGCGAGGATCACGGCGAGGCCGGTCGCGATGGCGGGCAGGACACCCCAGCTGATGTAGTAGTCGACCGGGAGCATGTGGTTCAAGATCGCGAACAGGATCAGCCCGAACGGCACCGAGCCGGGGCCGACGAGCGCGAGCGTCGTGGCGAAGCGCCAGCGCCAGGTGCCGTTGCCGACCGGTCCGGCGGCGATCAGGTAGCTGATCGCGGCGCGGACGGGGCTCCATTGGCGAGGTGCGGTCTCGGACGTCACCGGACTACCGTATGCCGCCTCTGGCCTGCGCGGCCTCACTCCCGAGTACGGGTTCGGCGGGCGCGTCTCACCCCTGGGTATGAGGTGCGATTCCACGCCTCGGCTTGAGGGAAGTCCGCGTTCCCGGAACTTACCTTCGCCGCATGAACCGAACTCTGTTCCGAACGCGTGCAGCCGAAGTGACCGCTATGTCCGGGGTCGCCGCCAGTCAGGCGGGCTTCGCGGTGATGCACCTGACCCAGTCCGGCGCGGTCGACCCCGTCGCCACGCCGGTCTCTGCCTACGCCCTGACCTGGCCTGGGATCGTCCTGTTCCCTGTGGCGGTACTGAGCCTGGCCGTGGCGTGCGCGATCCTCGCCGGGCGCGGGGTCGGGCTGGCCCGCGACGGCCTCATCCGGTTCCTGCTGGGCGCGACCGGCGTGATGCTGCTCGCGGCGGCGATCTTCCGGACCGGGACGCCCGAGTCGGGGCTGACGTGGGGCGCGCAGATCCACCGCTACAGCGCTGGGGCGGCGTTCGTGCTGCTCACGGTGGTGGCGGCGTTGTGCGCGATGCGGATGAAGGACGGGTCGGTGCCGGACTGGGTGCGGCGGGGGACTTGGTGGGTGACGGCGCTGGCGGCGTTGACGTTCCTGACGACGACGGTGAACACGTTCGTGCCGGGGCTGGCGGACGGCGGGGACTGGCGGGGGGTTCCGCAGCGGGTGCTGCTGGTGGTGTTGTCGGCGCTGGTGTGGATGCTCGTGGTGAATTCGAGCCGCGTGACCGCGGTGGTCGAGACGGTGCCGGTCGCGGTTCCCGAAGCGGTGCAGGTGCCGACGCTGGCCGGGGCGCGGTCATGACCGGGCTGCGCCGGTTGCGCGCCGGGTTCGCCCGGGTGCGGATGTCGGTGGGGAGGTGCGGGGAGCTGCGCCGGTCTGAGCGGGAGATGCCGGTGTTTCGGAGGGGCGAGGAGGCGCCGCAGGGCCCGTATTTCGGCAGTTGGTTCTAGCGGGCTGGTGGGACTGGCGTGGGTGGCGGCGCCCGGTAGTGGCGAGTGGCGGTACCCCGAGGTCGGGTGTGTCGCTGCGGAGCCGCCCCCAGTTTCGATAGTGCCCTGGGGGTGCGACGTTCCGGACGGTGGTTCTGGCGGGTGCGGCCCCCGAGGTCGGGTGTGTCGGTTCGCAGGCGCCCCCGGCTTCGATGATGCCTGGGCGGTACGACAGCGACAGCGAAGCGGATTGGTTTCGGTGGGACAGTTCGGGTTCGGCTTGCCGCCGTGTCAGATCGAGTCCGCATACTGCTCGAAGGTGTCCGAACCACCCTGGAACAGGGTCAGGGCCTCTTCGAGCTTTTCCTTCGCCTGCTGCCACTGCGACAGCGCCTCGCCGGGGAGCGAGCTGCCGGTGTCCTGCGTCGCCGCGCTACCCGCCCCGATCGCGCCGTCCGCCTGGGACTGGGCCCTGCCGATCGCGCCCATCGCCTCCTGGACCTGCTCGATCGCGCCCTGGATCTGCGACTTGATCTCAGCCGTGCTCGCCATGCCGGGCTCCTCACCGTCGGAATTCGTGTCCTCCCACGGTAGTCGAATCGCCACCTCCCTCGGGGTTGTGAAGCCGTAGGCCGACGCGGTCTGCGACAATTAAGTCAGTTGCCTGAACAGAGGAGGTGGGGCGATGAGCACCAGGGCCACACAGGTCGCGGCCACGCGCGAGGCGATCCTGACCGCCGCTGAGCGGCTCTTCGCTGAGCACGGTGTCGCTGCGGTCTCCAACCGCCAGATCTCCGAGGCCGCCGGCCAGGGCAACAACACGGCCGTCGGCTACCACTTCGGCGCGAAGGTCGACCTCGTCCGCGCGATCGTGCACAAGCACATGGAGGCGATGGAGCACCTGCGCCGCGCCCGCCTCGACGCGATCGGCGATTCCGATCGGCTCCGCGACTGGGTCGAGTGCTTCGTGTTCCCCACGGTGGACCACCTCGAGTCGCTCGGCGACCCGACCTGGTTCGCACGCTTCGCCGCCCAGATCCTCACCGACCCGGTCCTCCGCGGCGTCGTGATGGAGGAGTCGTTCCGCACGCCTTCACTGCACGAGGTCCAGGCCGGCCTCGACCGGTGCCTCGCCGACCTTCCCCCCGCAGCGCGCCAGGAACGCGACGAGATGGTCGGTGAACTCATGGTCGTCGTCCCCGCATTCCGCGAGGCCTCCCTCGCCCGCGGCGTTCGCACCGCCCGAAGCACCTGGCACGAGGCCGGAGTCGGCCTCGTCGACGCCATCGTCGGCCTCTTCCTCGCCGAGGTCACCGAGGACTGAAATTCGGAACCGGACTGACTTGCGCGGCACGTTCAGGCGGTGGCATGGTTTCGTGCCTGGGACGCCGTGGCCGCGAGTTCGGGATGCCGCAGGGCCCGTGTGATCGGGCGGGCCGCGAACCAGAACAGGATGATCGTCGCGACCATCGGCAGGCGCAGCGGCAGCCCGAAGATCGGTTCCAGGACGCTGATCGCGATCCCGAGGACGACCAGCACGGCGGTGTAGGCCGGGACCGTGCGGCGCACCGCGGCGTGGATCGTGATGAGCAGCATGCCGAGGAACAGGAGGGCCGGGCCGATCTCGTAGACCGCGAGCTCGACGCCCGGGACGCTCTGCAAGCGGTCCGACAGGTCGCTCATCGACGCCTCGTCCGAGGTCGCGAAGCCCAGGACCAGGTCGATGACCATCTGCGCGGTCACTGCGATGGTGCCTAGGACCGCTGTGGTCAGGGCGAGTCCTGATACGAATCGACTGGCGGGCCCAGGGATGTGGTTGGTCCCGGCGGTTCCAGGGGCGTCGTCGGCCCCGGCGGTCTCAGGGATGTGGGCGGACTCGGCAGTGGCTCTGGTGAGGCGGTTGAGCGCTATGAATCCGATCGCGAGGAGCGCGTACGAAGGCAGCCAGATCAGGTGCGCGATCGTCCAGAACGGTTCGTCGCCGTAGCCGCCGGCCAGGCGCATGCCCGCCCAGCCGAGCAGGATGCCGATGGGCGCGAAGGGAAGTGTCGCGGCGGCGAAGCGCCGCAGTGAGCGGTTCTGAAGGGTCATGCTTCGACGGTAGCATTGCAGAATTTATTCTGCAAATATTTCTCTGCGGAAGTTGGGAGTCGGTGGTGAGCCCGCCGGTATGCTCAGGGCATGTCGGACGCACCGGTGGAGCAATCGCCCCTGACCCTCAAGGCCCTCTCCAGTCCGTTGCGCCGCAAGATCCTCCACCACCTGGGCGTGCACGGCCCGGGCAACTCGACCACTATCGGCAAGGCCATTGACGAGAGCAGCGGCACCACCAGCTACCACCTGCGCCTACTGGCGCAGGCCGGGCTCATCGAGGAGGCCACCGAGCGCTCGAACGGCCGCGAACGCTGGTGGCGCGCAGTGAAAGCCGACCGCCGGATGCCCCTGCTGTCGACACTGACCGACGAGGACCGCACGGTCGCCGAGGTACTGCAGCGGTCGCGGTTCGAAGAGGACCTGGAACTGCTCCAGGCGGCGTTCGCGCAGCGCGGCGATGACGAGCGCTGGACGGGCGGATCGCGGGCCGGCGGCCACATGACCTTGGCGGAGCTGCACGAATTCCACGAGGAGTACGTGAAGCTCCTCCACCGCTACTCCCACGGCCCCGAGGACGCCCCGCCGGGATCGCGCCCCGTGATCATCCGCTGGTATGCCGCCCCTGACCCGAGAGTGTGACTCGGGAGCCCTGCCAGGCCGGTGACTTCGTCTGTCCCACAATCGGTCAAGGGCCGCCAGCATGAGGGTTGACCACATGCTGACGGCCCACAGGACCGGTGACTCCTACGATTCGACGCCGCACAGGCCGGCGCTCAGGAGGCCGAACAGGGCCTGGTCGAACGCCTCCGGGTCGCCGTAGCCGTGCTTGTCGTCGAGGTTCCACGACACCGTGATCTGGCGTTCGCCGTCGAACGAGTGGAACGTCTGGGTCTGGTGGCCCATGCCGTCGCCCGCGTGCCCGAGGAAGACCTCCTCGGGGTCGTCTGCGCAACCCATCTCGACCCCGCCCAGGCCGAGCCCGTACTGGAAGCTCGTGCCGGTCTCGATGAACGCGGTCGCCTCGGCGAGCTGCTCGCGGGTGAGCAGGGTGCCGTCGATGAGCGCGTCGTAGAAGTCGTTGAGGTCACCCACAGTGGACATGGCGCCGCCCGACGCTCCCAGCTGCGAGTTGGAGACTTCGGTGGCGTCGAAGTACGGGTCGTCCGGATCGCCGGTGGTGACGTACGGGACCGAGTGCGGGCCGCGGATACCGAAGGTGGCGCCGCGCGGGAAGTAGGTGTGGTCGAGGCCGGCGGGTTCGAAGACGCGCTCTTCGAGTTCGTGGCGGAGGCTGTGGCCGGTGCGCTCCTCGATGAGCAGGCCGAGGACCAGGTACCCGGTGTTGGAGTAGGACCAGTCGGTGCCCGGATCGAAGTCCAGCGACTCCTGGGTGGCGATGGCGATCAGTTCCTCAGGCTCGTAATGGGTCTGGTAGCCCTCGCGGACATCGGTGAGGTCGCCTTCGGCCAGGCTCGGATACGCGATGGTCAACCATTCGGGCAAGCCGCCGGTGTGCTGGAGGAGCTGGCGGATCGTCGGTTGCTTGTCGTAGGGCAGGAGTCCGGGGAGGTAGTCGTCGATCGGATCGTCGAGGTCCAGTTCGCCCTCGCTGTCGAGTTGGAGGACGATCGCGGCGACCATCGACTTGGTGACGCTGCCGATGCGGACCCGGTCGCCCGGCCGCGCCTCGCGCGCGTCCTCGTCAAGGCTCCTGAGCCCGACCGCCTCAGTCCAGGTGTCGCCGCCGCCGCGGACCTCGACAAGGACGGACCCCTCAGTGAGGTCGCTGAAATCGGCGAGCCGGTCTTCGAGGAGCTCGGTGTCGAGCCCGTCGTGCTCGGGCCGGGCGGTGTCGGCATTGGCGATCTGCACGGAAGCGAGCGCGCCGACTAGGCCGAGCGCTGCGACCGCGGCGGGGATGATGCGTCTTCTCATGCTCAAACCGTATGAGCCGCAGCGATATCAATCGATCCTGCAATCCCCCCGATCGCAGGTACGGCCTGCACTACCGCAACCTTTGTCGAGTAAGGACGGCGAGTTCGACTTCACCGACCAGGCCGCGGCCGAAGCCGATCCGCTCCTATGACCGCTTGACCGCTATGACCGCGGCGTGCTGTCCGAGCTCCACGCGGTGAGACGAGGATGCCCCGGCAGTTCGCCGCGGCCGGTCGCCCACAACAGGGTCAGCCAAGGATCCGCGCCGCCCGGAGCCTCCGGAAACAGACGGGCCAGCACCCGCGAGCACAGAGCAGCGGGCGGAGTCCACGCAAGCCCGAAGCCTTCCGCCAGATCGTGCATGTGCACCAGCATCTCTCGCACCCCCAGCGCCGCAAAGCCTTCGGGGTCCGACACCCCGGCGCCATGATGGGCGCGGACCTGGGGCGAGGTCGTCCGCACCATGGCGACCAGCAGCGCGCCGCACGCCTCCAGCACCTGCAGCAGGCCGTCCGGCCCCGCATCACGCTCCGCGTAGCAGAAGGCCATGGGCCCCTCAGGCCGCTTCTGGCTCAACGCGAAAGGCACATGGGTGTCCAGCGGCGGATGCTGCGGCCCCAGCTGCACGGCGTAGTAGAACAGGTCGTTGGCGAGATGCTCAACGGTCTCCCAGCAGTCCCACTCCAGCGAACCGGCCTTACCGCCCCACCCCTCCGCGGGTGCGTCCCGAAGGACGTCCACGGCGAGCCGCACGGCAAGGTCGACGTCGTCCGCGGTGACCGGAGACAAGATTGACCCGGGTTCGACTGATCCAGACATGACAGCACCGTATCCCAAGGGAAGACGGCAACCTCTTCCCGCAAGGCGGACGTCACTGCCAGCCTTTGGGTCCGCGGGACCGCAACGGTTGGCGCTCGGCCGGACTCAGGACAGCAGGCCGTTCATGGTCCCGTATCCGATGCCGTCGGCCACCGCGTCGTACGAATCGTGCTCGAGCAGCCCGACCGTCGCTTTACGGGCCAGCTCGTATACCGCCGAGGCCAGGCCGGAGCCCAGGCTGATACGGGCCACGCCGAGGCGGTCCAGCTCGGACGGAACGGGTGCGCCAGGCCCGGCCAACACGTTGAGCGGCAACCGGATCGCCTTGGCCAGAGCCGCCACGGTCACGGGATCGACCACGCCCGGCACGAAAATGCCGTCCGCCCCGGCCTGCGCATAAGCCTCGGCGCGGGCCACGGTCGCGTCGAAACGGTCGGCCTCCTCGCCGACGCCGAGCAGGTACATGTCGATGCGCGCGTTGATGAACAGGTCCGTCCCGGCCCCTTCCCGAGCTGCGGCAAGGCGCTCGGCCTGTTCGGCGACCGACCGCAGGTTCCCGGGAGCCTCGGCGAGGGAGTCCTCGATGTTGACCCCCACGGCTCCAGCCTCGGCGACCATCACCAGCGTCTCGGCGACATCCTTCGCCGTCGCGCCGTACCCGGACTCGATGTCCGCGCTGACCGGCACGCTCACCGAACGCACGATTCGGGAGACGGCGGCGACCGCCGTCTCCCGGTCGAGCGCGTCGCCGTCCGGGCGGCCGAGGCTCCATGCGACCCCGGCGCTGGTGGTCGCGATCGCGGGGGCACCGGCGGCGGCGATGACCGCCGCGCTGGCGGCATCCCAGCAGTTCGCGAGGCGCAGGGCCGGGGTGGTGTGGAGGGCGCGGAAGCGTGCTGCTTTTTCGTTCGTCATGACGCCAATGAAATCAGCGATGTCGCCTCATGGCTGGCCATCAGGCGACATCAACGTGGAACCGCAGCTCACTGCCCTGCCGGGCATTCGACTACCGGCTGGGCGCGCAGTAGGCCAGGAGGTCGTCCACCGGTCCACGACCTGCTAGGCGCGCCAGTAGGCCAGGGCGTGCGCGCGGTGCTTCGGGATGCCGAGTTCCTTGCGGGCGAAGGCGGTCAAGGCCCGGGTCGACTTTGCTTCGGCGGCGATCCAGAAGTAGGCCTGTGCCGGGTCCTTCACCAGCTCGGGGAGTTCTTTTCGAACCTGGTCGGCCAGTGCTGCGCCGTCCGCGCCTCGTTCGATCTTGCGGAGGTCGTGGCGTTCCCGATCGGTTCGGAAGGGGAGGTCGTCCTCTTCTGCCGTCTCGAACCAGATCGTCGCCGGGGTTTCTGGGAAGGCGTCGATCAGCGAATTGATTGCGGGGAGTGACGCTGCGTCGCCGACGATGAGGAGGCGTTCTGGGGCCGGGTCGAGTTGCTCGAAGCCGGTTCCGTAGACCGTCGCTTGGATCGTCTCGCCCGGCTCGGCAGTGCGCGCCCAGTCGCAGGCGATGCCTTTGTGGAGCGCGAATTCGATGGCGAACGTGCCGTTCTCGCGGTCCGGATCGACCAGGGTGTAGCCGCGCTGGTGGGGCTTTCCTTCATTGTCGAACCACAGGCGCACCCACATCGTCGGGTGAATGCCCAGTTCAGCGAGGAGGCCGCCGTCAGTGAACATCAGGCGCCGATAATGTTCGGTCACCTGTTCCGCGCCGGTCACGGTGAACTTGAAGTCCTTGGCGCGCAGCAGTTTCAGTACTGCGCCCTCCCAGCCGTGTCCCATTCCGGGCCTTTCTTCGCAAAGTGAGTGATCCAAAGTTTAGGTTAGACTAACCTAACTATGAACTTCGCATGCTATCGGGACGCCTGGGGAATCCCCCACCTACGGGCACCCAACGCGAACGCGCTGGCGTTCGCCCAAGGCTGGAACGCCGCCACCGATCGTGCCTGGCAGATCGAGACCGCAAGGCGGCGCGCCACCGGAACTGCTGCTGCGCTGCTCGGTGCTGAGTGGGTCAACTGGGACCGGCTGGTTCGGCAGGTTCGGGTTGCCGATACGGCAAGGGCTGTTTTCGCGGCTTTGGATTCCGAGACTTCCGGATGGGTTCGATCGTTCGTCGCCGGCGTCAACAGCGGGCTCGTGCGGGGTGCCACTGTTGCTCCGGAGTTCTCCGAGGCGCCGCAGCCTTGGGAGCCTTGGACTCCGCTTGCGATTTGGCATGCCGAGCACCTGCTCTTCGGGGCCGGATTCCCCGCGAAGCTCTGGCGCGAGCGGGTCAGGGAGACCTTGGGGGAGGCGGCCGTCGGGCAGTTCGCCATGGACGGGCCCGAACCCGTCGGCTCCAACGGGTGGCTTCTTGACGGGACCATGACCGCCTCCGGCTCTCCGATCATCGCCGGCGACCCGCACCGGTTCATTCAGCTTCCCGGTTCTTACCAGCAGATTCGCCTTGCCTGCGACGAGTTCGACGTCATCGGTCTCGCCATCCCCGGCACCCCCGGCATTGCCCACTTCGGACACACCGGCAACGTCGCCTGGGGGATCACCAATGCCATGGCCGATACGCAGGATCTCTTCGTCGAGCGTCTTCGTCGTAGTGGCGACGGATCGGTCGAGGCATTCGGGCCCGGTGGTTGGGAGCCTGCGTTCTCTCGGACTGAGACCTTCCAGGTCGCCGGGGGAGACGACCAGGTTGTCGAGGTCATCGAGACCGCTCGTGGGCCCATCGTGGCCGAGGGGCCGGATCGTGCGCTGAGCCTTCGCGGGCCCGTTCAGACCCTGCCCGATCTCGGGTTCGCCGCTCTGCCTCGGCTGCTGCGATCCAACACGGTTGCGGACGTCGATGCGGCCCTTGATGCTTGGGTCCTGCCGGTGAACGTTGTGATGGCCGCCGACACCCAGGGCGGACTGCTGCATCGAGTTGCCGGTCGCGTGCCCGAGCGGGACGCGGCGAATGTGCAGTATCCGGTTCCCGCTTGGGAATCGCAGTTCGCCTGGACCGGGTGGAAGCCGCTGCCCCGTACGAATATCGAGCGGATCGCCGCCATGGCCAACGACCGTGGCCTGGCCGCCCCCCTCGGCGTTGAGTTCTGTCCTCCCTACCGGGTCGACCGCATCCGCGAGCTGCTTGACGTTCGTACTGACTGGGCCGCTTCCGATATGGGCTCGATTCACACCGATGCCTTCCTGCCCACCGCTTCCGCGCTGCTCGATCCGCTCACGAAGCTCGACCTCGACGGTCCGGCCGCTCGGTTGCTTGAGCGCCTGCTCTCCTGGGACCGTTTCATGGACGCGACCAGCACCGAAGCCGCCGCTTTTGCGGCTCTCAAAGCTGCGGTCGTTCGCAATCTTGCTGCGCTTCCAGTTTTCGCCGCGCTGGCCGAGCCTTCGGCGCTTCCTCCGGTATTCACTCCCTGGCTCGCCTTGTTGCCGCGGATCGGGTTCGCTCTGGAGCATGTGCTCGCCGCCGTCGATCCTGCGGATCGTGACGCCGCGCTTCGGGCCGCCATCACTGAGGTTGCGCCGCAAGAGTTTCCGGCTTGGGGCGAGGTTCACCGGCTCGTGCCTTGGCGCGACCTTCCGCCTGGTGGCGAGGAGCCGGACCCCTTGGCGGGCATGTCCGGTGACGCCGACTGCATCCTCTCGACCTCCGGCATCCCCGGCGTCACCACCGACTTCACGCGCGGGCCCGCCGCTCGTTGGGTCTGGGACCTGGCCGATCGGACGCAGAGCCGTTGGGTCGTTCCCTTTGGGGCATCGGGAATCCCCGGCCCCCACTACCGCGACCAGTTCCCGCTGTGGCAGCGCGGCGAACTCGTCCCCGTCGTCACCGATTGGCACCAGCTGCATGAGGAGCACCGCATGATCGACCGTCCCGCCGTCTTCGAGCATGACGTGGAGGGCTTCGGACCTGTTTCGATCGTTCCCGTTCGCCCGGCCGAGGACCTCGACCTCATCTACGGGTGGGTCACGCAGGAGCGCGCCCGCTTCTGGGGGATGACCGAGCATTCGCGCGAGCACGTGCTGGAGATCTACGAGTTCCTCGACTCCCTTGCCACGCACCACGCCTTCCTGATTCTGCGCGGCGGCGAGCCGATCGCCCTGTTCCAGACCTATGAGCCCGACGCCGACCCGGTCGGGGAGCGCTACGAGGTCGAGCCCGGCGACATCGGCGCCCATCTGCTCGTCGCCGGGGCGCACGGGCGGGCGCAGGTCGGGTTCACCGGGGCGCTCATGGGCGTCCTCGCCCTCTACCTGTTCGACGACCCCAAGCACCAGCGGATCGTCGTCGAGCCCGACGCCCGGAACGACCAGGCCCGGGCTCGCATGCGACGCACCGGGTTCACGCTCGGTCCGGAGATCCAACTGGGGGAGAAGACCGCCCAGTTGGCCTTCCTGCGGCGCGAGGACGCTCCCTGTCTCTGATCGTCTCTGCGCGTGGGCGGCCCGATCGGATCGCCACTGCACGTAAGCGGCCCTCGGCAGTCCTGCCAATGGCAGCACCGCCGAGGGCCGCACCCCGAATTCAGCAGTAGTGCAGCTCAGGTCCCAATCTCGGGCTGCGGACCGCTGAATTCCCTCACCAGGCCCGGAACCTTCCAGGCCGGGTCGAGCTTGTACCGGTAGAACGAGCGCGGATTGAACGCGTCGCCCTGCTCGGTGATCAGGCCCTCGTCCCACGTGCAGTCGACGGTGATGTTGCCGCGCTGCACCAGTTCACCATCTACTGTGTAGTACGGATTGTGGACGTTCTCGAAGAAGCTGTTCTCAATCACCGCGTTCGTGAAGCCCCGCACGTAGTTCCCGTACCCGGTGATGTCCTCCAGGTAATTGTTGTACATGTGCAGGTTCGCGATGTTGTCGGCGCTCGGGTTGCGCTGGACGGTGTCCTCGAACCAGTTGTGGTGGAGGGTCATCTGCGAGGTCACGTTCGGCGTCCAGCCGATGCCGAAGGTCTTGTTGTTCTCCTCCAGGTGGTTCCACGAGACGGTGAGGAACGTGGTGTCCTTGCGGCTGTCGATGAGGCCGTCGTTCATGCGCGTCAGGTGGTTATGGTCGATCCAGATGTGGTCGGCCGTGTCCATCTGGATCGCGTCGTAGTCGAACTCCTTGTCGTCCGGGTCGTCCTCGGGCATGAGGGTGTCCCGGATCGTCAGGTTCCGGATGATCACGTTGCTGACGCCGGTGGCGAGGAAGAAGCCGCCGCCCACGATCTCGCCGCTCGTGCCCACGCCGATGATCGTCTTGTTCGAGGCGACCCGGAGTTCGGTGCCCTTGGGGCTGATCTCGATCGCGTCCGCCACCCGGATCACGTACGGCTCGGCGGCGGTCACGTAGGCGTTGAGTTCCGCCTGGGTCGTCACCGTGACGGTCGCTCCTGCGGCGCCGCCGGTGGTCGGTCCGCGGTCCAGTCCCGGCAGTGAGGCGAAGCCGTCGGCGGTGTCCGACCACGTCCGCTCATGGTGCCCGCCGGGGTGCGCTCCGGCCGGTACTGCCGCCGCCGCACCTGCCGCCAGCAGACTCAGAGCCGCGGTCAATGCGACCGCTGATCTGCGCATTCTTGTTGCGCTGTAAGGGTTCACGGGAGGCTCCTTCGTTCGGGGGGTAGCGGCGCCACGGGCCAGTCTAGGCAGGCCGATTGATCATGGTCAATGGATTCGGGCGACTCCGAACCAATTTTTTTCATGACTTGACATAATTGGGTCCGCGGTTCTAACCTGACCCCCAACCATCGAGTCCGATCGATACCTCGCACCACCCTTCGAAGGGACCGCAAGCGTGAAAGAACAACCCCCGTCCACCCCTCGATCCGAGCTGGGCCGCCGGAACCTGTTGAAGGCCACCGGCCTCGGCCTGGCCGCCGCTCCCGCCCTGGCCGCGTGCGGCCGCGGCTTCGGCGGCGGCGGTGACGACGAATCCGGCGACGGCGTCACCCTCAACATGGTCTGGTGGGGCGACGCCACCCGGGCCGAGAAGACCCAGGCCGCCCTCGATATCTTCATCGAGGCCAACCCCGACATCAAGATCGAGGTCGAATACCAGGACTCGGGCCCCTACCAGGACAAGCTCGCCACCCGCTTCGCCGCCGGCGACGCGCCGGACCTCATGGCGATGCGTATGGACAGCCTGCGAGAGTATGCCGACCGCGGCGCCCTGCTCGACCTCAACGAGTACGGCGACGACATCGACCTGAGTGGACTCAGCGACAACGCCGCCAGCCTGGCCGAGGTCGACGGCAGCGTCTTCGGCGTCCCCGCCGGGCTCAACGCCGTCGGCTTCGTCATCCGCAAGGACTTCGCCGAGCAGTACGGCGTCGAGGTCCCCGACGGGAACACCTGGAGCTGGGACGACTTGGGCGCCTTCGCACAGGCGATCAGCGACGCCAGCGGCAAGGAGGTCTACGGCACCGGCTTCGACGTGCAGACCCTCCAGAACATCGTCGTCTGGGTCCGCCAGCAGGGCGAGGACCTCTTCACCGAGGACGGCCAGTTCGGCGCCACAGAGGCCACTGTGGAGGCTTGGCTCACCATGGCCGACGGCCTGCGCCAGTCCGGCGCCTACCCGCCCGCGGGCTTCTTCGAGGAGATCGGCGGCGGACCCGAGGCGTCCTACATCGCCCAAGGCAAGCTGGCCTCGCAGATCATCCCCACCAACAACTTCCTGGGCTACAACGAGGCCTGCGGCGGGAACCTCGTGCTCCTGCGCATCCCCGGCGAGGCGCAGGCCGTGCGCCGCGGCCAGTCGATCGACTGCCCGCACCTGTGGTCGGTCGCCGCGGACTCCAAGCACCCCAAGGAGGCCGTGAAGCTGCTCGAGTTCCTCACCAACGACCCCGAAGCCTCGATCGCGACCGGCACCACCCGCGGCGTCCCCGCGAACGAGTCGGTGGCCGAGGAGATCAAGGACTCCCTCGAACCCGACGACCAGGTCGCCACCGAATACCTCATGGGCCTCCAGGGCGAGGACCTCCCGCGCTCGTACACGTACCCGCCGGGCGGCAGCGCCATCGCCGACTTCCTGGACGTCATCGCCGTCGAGGTCGAGTTCGGCCGCCAGACCGCCGCCGAAGGGGCCGCCCAGTTCGTCGCCGAAGCGAAGGCAGCGATCGCAGGGTGAGTGTCGACACCGAATCCGCCGTCATGCCGGGGGCGGTCGCTCCCCCTGCGCCGCAGGTAAAGCGGCGTAGGGGGGCGCGAAAGGACCGCGCCGGCTACCTGTTCCTCCTGCCGTGGTTCATCGGGATGCTCTTCACGATCGTCCCGTTCTTCGCCTCGCTCTACCTCGCGTTCACCGACTACAACCTGCTGAACGCTCCGAAGTGGATCGGCCTGGAGAACTTCACGGCCATGTTCCGCGACCCGGTGCTGCTCAAGTCGCTCCAGGTCACGTTCATCTACACGTTCGTGTCGGTGCCGCTGTCCCTCGCGGCCGCGCTGGGCGTCGCGATGATCCTCAACCGCGGCATCAAGGGCCTGCCGTGGTATCGGGCCGTGTTCTACCTGCCCTCGCTCCTCGGGGCCAGCGTGGCGGTGGTCCTGTTGTGGCGCTACGTCTTCGGACTCGACGGGATCGTGAACGCGTTCCTCGGCTGGTTCGGCGTCCCGGCCGTCTCCTGGACCTCGGACCCCGACTACGCCCTCACGACGCTGATCATCCTGCACATCTGGACGTTCGGTTCGCCCATGGTGATCTTCCTGGCCGGCCTGCGGCAGATCCCGGTCATGTACTACGAGGCCGCGGCCGTCGACGGCGCCTCCAAATGGCGGCGCTTCCGCTCGATCACCCTGCCGCTGCTCAGCCCGATCATCTTCTTCAACCTGATCCAGTCGCTCATCGCCTCGTTCCAGACGTTCACGCAGGGCTTCGTGATGAACAACGGCGGCGGCGGCCCGGCGAACTCCACATTGTTCTACAACCTGTACCTCTACCAGCAGGGCTTCAACCAGTTCAACATGGGCTACGCCTCGGCGATGGCCTGGACCCTGCTCGTGATCATCGCCGTGTTCACCGCCCTGACCTTCTTCACCGCCAAATACTGGGTCAACTACGACAGCTGAGGTCCCTCCCATGTCATCGACCTTGCAAACCCCGCGGGCCGCGAAGCCCGATGAGGACGCCGACGCGCACATCGAACGCTTCGGCAGCACCCGCAAGAGCCGCTTCACCAGGCACATGATCCTGTGCGTCATCGGCCTGGTGATGATGTACCCGCTGCTGTGGCTCGTCTCCAGCTCGGTCAAGCCCAACGGGCTCATCTTCTCCGACCTGTCGCTGTGGCCCGCCGAATGGAGCCCGTCGAACTACACCGAGGGCTGGACGGCCCTGGAGTGGGACTTCAGCGTCTACTTCACCAACTCGATCGTCATCGTGGTGCTGAGCATCATCGGGAACCTGTTCTCGTGCTCCCTTGCCGCGTACGGGTTCGCGCGCCTCAACTTCACCGGCCGCAAGCTCTTCTTCGCGCTCATGCTCGGGACGATGATGCTGCCGGGCCACGTGCTGCTCATCCCGCAGTACATCCTGTTCGCGAAACTCGGCTGGCTCAACACGTACTACCCGCTGCTGGTGCCGAACTTCCTGGCCACCAACGCTTTCTACATCTTCCTGATGGTGCAGTTCATGCGTTCGCTGCCGCAGGAGCTGGACGACGCGGCGCGCATCGACGGCTGCGGCCCGTTCCGCACCTTCTGGAGCATCATCCTCCCGCTGTGCCGCCCGGCCTTCGCCACGACCGCGATCTTCACGTTCATCTCGGTGTGGAACGAGTTCTTCGGACCGCTGCTGTACCTGACCGACCCGGAGCTGTACACGGTCCCGTTGGCGCTGCGGCAGTTCATCGACTCCGAGGGGCAATCGCAGTGGGGCCAGATGTTCGCGATGTCGGTGCTCTCGCTCGCGCCCATCGTCGGCTTCTTCATAGCCGGGCAGAAGTACCTGGTCAAGGGCATCGCCACCACCGGCCTCAAATGACGCCGGCCTGACAGTGCCGGCCTGATCTGGGGCCTGCCTGAGACAGCGCCGCCCACATGACGAACGGGAGACCATTGACCCTCTTCAGCGCCGACAACGGCGACGGCACCTACCGCAACCCGGTTCTGCACGCCGACTGGTCCGACCCCGACGCGATCCGCGTCGGCGAGGACTTCTACCTGACCGCTTCGAGCTTCCACCGAGTGCCGGGCCTGCCGATCCTGCACAGCCGCGACCTCGTGAACTGGACGATCATCGGCCACGCGCTGACCCGGCTCGAACCGGAGTCGGAGTTCCGGACCCCGCAGCGCGGCGGCGGCGTGTGGGCCCCGGCCCTGCGCCACCACGCGGGCCGGTACTGGATCGTCTACCCCGATCCCGATCGGGGCCTGTTCGTCACGAGCGCCGAGGACCCGGCCGGGCCCTGGACGCGACCGCACCTCCTCAAGGGCGGCAAGGGATTGATCGATCCCTGTCCCTTGTGGGTAGAGTCATTGGGGGATGACGACGGTGCCGCGTATCTGGTGCACGGGTGGGCCAAGAGCCGGTCCGGGATCAACAACCGCCTCACCGTGCACCGCATGAACGCCGACGCGACCGCGTTGCTGGACGAGGGAACCGTGGTCATCGACGGCGACGACCTCCCCGGATACCGGACCCTCGAAGGGCCCAAGTTCTACCGGCGCGGCGAGTGGTACTGGATCTTCGCCCCCGCGGGCGGGGTCACCGAGGGCTGGCAGTCGGCGTTCCGATCCCGTGATCCGTTCGGGCCGTACGAGGAGCGCATCGTCCTCGAACAGGGCGGCACCGACGTCAACGGCCCGCACCAGGGCGCCTGGGTGACCACTGAGGACGGAACGGACTGGTTCCTGCACTTCCAGGACAAGGGCCCCTACGGCCGCGTCGTGCACCTCCAGCCCATGCGCTGGGGCGAGGACGGCTGGCCCGAGATCGGCGACCACGGTGAGCCCGTCGCGGTCCACGCCAAACCCTGCGACGGCGGACCGCTCACCGCCCCGGACACCTCGGACGACTTCGCCACGGGCATCGGACCGCAATGGTCCTGGCAGGCCAACCCCGAACCTGACTGGGGGACAGCGGATTCGGGTCTGCGGCTCACTTGCGTCCCCAGCGACGGCGACCTGCGGTTCCTGCCGAACCTGCTGGGACAGCTCCTGCCCGCCGAGCGGTTCCAAGCGCTGACGACCCTGCGTCTCGACGGCGGCCCCGGAACGCGGGCCGGCCTCGCCGTCGTCGGCGACACCTATGCCTGGATCGGGCTGGAGCAGAGCGAGACCGGGACCGAACTCGTCTACCGCGTCTTCGAAGACGGGGTCGAGAAGGACCTGGCGCGGGAGCCAGCTGCGGGTGCGGTCACCGTCGGCGTGGACGTCGACGCCGGTGGGCTGTGCCGCTTCCTCCACGACAATCCGCCACGCCAGGTCGGACCCGTCTTCCAGGCCACCGAAGGCCGCTGGGTCGGCGCCGCGCTCGGACTCTTCGCGACCACGTCCGGCGCCGAAGGCATCGCAGCGTTCGGCGCTGTGCGCATCGGCGAAGGCCGAGCGGGCGACTATGACGGCTAGGCCCGCCGACCAGGAGCTCACACTCGTCCAGGCCCATCCGCTGCGACTCGGCGGACGCGACGTCGCCGAGTACGTCTGGCGCCCACACCTGCCGAACATCCTGTCGCCCAGGCCTTTCCTGCACCCGGTGCGCACGCTCGCCGGGACCGAGGTCACCGAGGCGATGCCGCCCGACCACCTCCACCACCTCGGCGCCAGCGTCGCCGTGCCGGACGTCGGCGGCGCGAATTTCTGGGGCGGACGAACCTACGTGCGCGGCAAGGGGTCGATCCCGCTGCCGAACCACGGCGTCCAGCGCCACCACCGCTGGGAGGCCCGCACCGAAGCCGTTCTCGCCCACGAACTGCGGTGGAACCGCATCGATGGGAGCCCGCTCCTGCGCGAACGCCGCCGCATCGCCGCCCGGCCCGTCGACGACCGCGCCTGGGCCCTCGACTTCCGCTACTCCCTCCAGAACCTCACCGAGGAGCCGCTGACCATCGCGAGCCCGGGAGTCAACGGCCGCAACGGAGCCGGATACGGCGGCTTCTTCTGGCGGGCCCGGCGAGGCATTCGCCGCGTCCAGATCCTCGGCCCCGGCCTGAAAGGAGAAGCGCAGCTCCACGGGGCCCGCGCGGCCTGGCTCGCGCTCAGCGCCCACGGCCCGAACCCGTGGACACTCGTGTTCATTCCCGAAGCGGGAGTGGACGAACCGTGGTTCGTTCGCGGCGGCGACTACGTCGGCGTCGGCCCGTCCCTCGCCTGGTCAGAGCCCCTCACGGTTCCTCCCCACGAGGGTCCCCGACGCCGTATCATCACCGTAGTCGCGGACGGCGCGCTCGACGCCCCGGCCATCGAAGGCCTGGTCGAGACCGTCGCCGCGAGCCCCGCACCCCGCGAGGCGTAGCCGATGGCACGCACGGTGAAGCTCGAGAGCCGTGAACTCGGCTCGATGGCGAAGCCCACGAGCCGAGGGATCAGCTCGGCGGCGAGACCTGCGAGCCGCGAGTTTGGAGGCGCAATGGAGCACTCCGGCACTGCACGGTCGCTGATCGCCGCCCGGCCACCGGACGCCGTCCGGCTGCGGGTCGCGGACCGCGAGGTGGCGAGCTACGTATGGCGGTCCCAGCTGCCCGCCTCGACCGCGCCGCGCCCGTTCCTCCACCCCGTGCGCACCCTCGCCGGGTGCCTCGTCACCGACGTGCGGCCCCACTCGCACACCCACCAGCTGGGCATCAGCATCGCCGCGCCCGACATCGGCGGGCGGAACTTCTGGGGCGGAAGGACCTTCGTCGCCGGGCACGGTCCCGCTTGGCTCGATGACCATGGGGCGCAACGGCACCGGCGCTGGCTGCGGCATACCGAGTCGGCGCTGGCGCACACGCTCCAGTGGGTCGACGCCGAGGGCGCCGCGCTGCTGCGCGAGCGTCGCTCGATCGACTGCGTCCCCCTGAACGATGCAGCCTGGATTCTGGGAGTGCGGACCCGGCTGACGAACGCGACGGACCGGCCGCTGACGATTCGGAGCCCCGCTGCGCTCGGGCGGGTCGGCGCGGGGTACGGCGGGTTCTTCTGGCGCGGTCCGGCCGCGACCGAGGAGGTGCGGGTGCTCAGCCCCGCCGGGACCGGGGTCCGCGCCGTCCACGGCACGAACGCGCCTTGGGTCGCCGTCTCCGGTGCGGACAAGGAACGTCGTGAGTGGACGATGCTGTTCCTGGCCGCCGACGCAACGACCGCTGGTGACCGGTGGTTCGTGCGCGCCCGTGACTATCTCGGCGTCGGGTCATCGCTCACATGGGACCGTCCACTGGTGCTGGAGCCGGGCGGCAAGATCGAGCGGCATATCCTCGCTGTCGTGGCAGACGGAACCCTCGCCGAGGACGCGGCAGCCGCGCTCGCCGACGCGGCGCGGCCGGTATGAGTGTCGACGGTGCGCGCCGGGACGGACGCGACGACCCTGCGAGACAGGAGCGGTTGCGCGCGCTCAACCTGGAACTCGTGCTCAGGCGGATCCTCGCCGCCGAGGCCCCGGTCTCGCGGACCGAACTGGCGGCCGCGACAGGGCTGACGCGGCCCACGATCACGCGGATCGTCGAAGAACTCATCGTCGGGCGACTCGTCACGGAGACGGGCACGACCTCGGACGGGCGGGCCGGGCGTCCCCGCATGGGCTTGACGGTCTCGCGCAGCGGCCCGGCCGGGCTCGGCCTCGACATCCGCACTGACGGCTTGGCCGCGTGCGTGGTCGACCTGACGGGTTCGGTGCGCCATCTGGCGTTCGCCGAGTACACCGACACCGAGGCGACTGCGGTGCTGGACCGGTTGGGGCTCATGGCGACCGAAGCGGTCGCGGCTGCATCAGCGGAGGGCCTGACCGTGGTCACCGCGACGCTGGCGGTGCCGGGTCCGACCGACGGCGGCATCGTGCGCACCGCGCCCTCGCTCGGCTGGCACGCGGTGGACGCGGGAGCGCTCCTGAGCGAGCGGATCGGGCACCTGGGCCTGGCGTGCGCCGTCGACAACGAAGCGAATCTGGCCGCGCGCGGTGAACTCCGCGCCGCTGGATACGGCGGTTGGGGGAACTTCAACGGCGTGCTCGGGCACGCCGGGGGCAGTGCCGGGCGCGCTGGCGGCGGTTTCGAGAACTCTGGCGGCGCTCTTGAGCGCTCCAGCGGTGCGCCTGGGCGAGCGGATGGGGTGCCTGATCAGTTCGGCAGTGCCCCTGAGTACTTCAGTAACACCCCCGATCACTTCGGCGGCACCCCTGATCACTTCGGCAGTACTCCTGAGCACTTCGTTTATGTCTCAGGCGGACTCGACATCGGGGCCGGGATCATCCTCGACGGCCGTCCGATGCGCGGCTCGCACGGTTGGGGCGGCGAGCTGGGGCACCTCACCGTCGACCCCGACGGGAAGCCGTGCCACTGCGGCGCGCGCGGGTGCCTCCAGACCTATGCGAGCCTCGCGGCGATCCTCGGCGACGAGACGGTTCCGGCCGGGACCATGCCGGAAATGGCGATCACCGGCTGGGCCGACGCGGGCAGGCCCCAGATCATCGCGGCCCTCGACACCGCCGCTCACGCTCTCGGTGTCGCACTTGCCAACGTGCTCAACCTGCTCGACATCGACACAGTCCTTTTGGGAGGGAGCTTCGCGCTGCTCTCCTCCTGGCTCATCGCCGGAGTCGAAGCCGAGGTGAATCAGCGGGTGCTCTCGGCTGCGTGGGCGCCGATCACGGTGCGGCCCGCGACGCTCGGGCCGGATGCGGCCGCGATCGGTGCGGCGGTCGCGGTCGTGGACCGCATTGGCGCCGATCCTTACAGCTGGCTCGCCACCCAGCGCTGAGGCGTCGGTTTGGATTTCGGCGCAACGCAACGCAGCGCTGAACCACCGGCCTGGTTGCAATCGCGGCGTTGCGCCATTGACCTGGCTTGGGTTGCGCGCAGGGTCCGGTTGCTTCGCCGAGAGGTCAGCTGGCTTCCGGAGTCCACTGGGGATCGCGGCCGAGGATGGCGAGCACGCGTTCGAGCAGCCCTTCATCCGGTTTGATGTCGATGGCGGGAGCGAACGGCGCGTCGGGTCCGCTGCGAGACGGGCCGTCGAGCGGCACTTCCTCGGCGAGGGGGAGCACCGCTGCGAGCACGTCCGCGTCGAACCGGGGCTGCACGCCGATCGACACGGCCACGTCCCAGGCATGGACGACGTAGTCGATGAAGTGGAAGCCCATGGCGCGGCTCCCGGGAACCGGAATCGCGCGGTCCGTGCCGACCTGGAACGGCCAATCGCGTTGTGTCGCAGCTTCTTCGGCGAACGCGGCCACGACCTCGTCGGCCGAGGCGGCGAATGCGGGGCCCGGTGCGTCGGTCACGGGCCGGTCGGCCCAGGCGGCCGGGTCGTAGGCCTCGCCGCGGGCGGCCGACGCGAACCCGTGGTTCTGACCGATCATGTGGGCGAGGAGTTGCCCGAGATCCCAACCGGCGCAAGGCGTCGGCAGTGAAAGCTGGTCAGACTCGATCTGGTCGACGATCGCGACGGCGTACGACATCGTGCGGCGGTGGAGAGGGCGGAGTTCGGTCATGCCGGAAGCATAGGCCGATCGCACTCGAGGCGAAAGCGACTAGTGGCGCCCCGCCGAAAAGACGGGACGCCGCAAGGCATTTCGGTCGAGCTGTGACGGCCGGACGGCGAGACGGCGACGCTCCCTGCCGTACCGGCCGGTCAGTCGCCTTGCGATGCAACGGCATTCGCGACGCGAGCCTGTCGGTCAGGCGCGCAGGTCGGCCAGGTCCTCGTCGCTGAGTTCGAGGTCGCCCGCTGCCACGTTCTCTTCAAGGTGCGCGATCGAACCCGTGCCCGGGATCGCCAGCGTCACCGGCGACTGGGCCAGCAGGAACGCCGTCGCGACCTGCGCGACCGTGGCGTCCAGACGCGCGGCCACCTTGCCGAGCCGGTCGGTGTCGAGCGGGTTGTTGCCGCCGCCGAGGGCGAAGAACGGCACGTACGCGATGCCCGCCGCTTCGCAGATCGCCTGCACGCTCGTCTCGTCGGCATGGTTCTGCACCGCCACCACGGGCGCGATCGCGCGGGCTTCGGCGAGCTGCTCGACGTCGATGTTGCTCACGCCCAGGTGCCGGATCAGGCCCTCCCGCCGCAGCTCCGCGAGCACCGCGAACCGTTCGGCGATCGACTCGCCGCCCGGCCCGGTCATGCCGCCCGTCCGCAGGTAGACCAGGTCGAGCCGTTCCAGACCGAGGTCCTTCAGGTTCCCTTCCACGAGCCCGCGCAGGTCCTTGGGCCCGCCCTGGCCGCTCGGCACGCCGTTCGAGCCGAAGATCGGCCCGACCTTCGTCGCGATCACCAGGTCGTCGGCATACGGGGCCAGCGCCTTGCGGATGAGGTCGTTCGAGCGGACCTCGTCCCGGCCGTAGAACCCGGCCGTGTCGATGTGGTTGACGCCCAGCTCAAGGGCGCGTCGGAGCACGGCGATGCCGGTCTCGGGGTCCCGCAGGGGGCCGTTGAACGTCGCGGTCGGCAGGCGCATCGCGCCGAAGCCGAGCCGGTTGATGGGGAGGTCGCCGCCGAGGGCGAAGGTCTTGTTCGTCATGAGGTCAATCCTCGCCGCCGCGTCGGGACTCGGCGAGGCTTTGGCAGCAAGCTGCCAGACTGGAGGGATGCGGAGCGAAACGGTGATGTCAGTGCGGGGCGACGACGAGCTGATCGAGCGCGCCGGGCACCTCTTCGCGGGCGTGCGGACCGAGTTCATGTGCGCCGCCCGGGACCTCGACACCTGGGCGCAACCCGAGGCCAGGGCCTTCGTCAGGGGTCGGATGAAGGCCGCGAGCGCTGACGGCTTCATCATCCGCAAGCTGCTCAGCCCTGTCGCGCTCGCGGCGGAGGAGTCCCGCGAGCACTTGCGGCTCGTGTCCGGGAAGGGCGCGCAGGTCCGCATCAGCGGCTCGCCGCTGCCGCACGAGGTCATCCTCATCGACCGGCGGGCGATGATCCTCGCCGGGGCGGACACTCCCGGCGGCCGCGAGTACACCGTGACGACCGCGCGGACCTTGATCGACGGCGTGATCTCGCTGGTCGAGGCCGTGTGGGACACGGCTGTGGACGTCGACGCGTACCTGCGCCGCGATGTTCCCCACCTCGACGCGGAAGGCCGTTCGATCCTGAACGCCCTCGGCTCGGGGCTCACCGACGAGTCGGCGGCCAGGCGGCTCGGCGTCTCCCTGCGCACGTACCGGCGGCGTGTGGCCGAGCTGATGGAGACGCTCGAGGCCGACTCGCGCTTCCAGGCCGGCCTGCGCGCGGGGGAGCTGGGCCTGCCGCGTTAGGCGTAGCGTTCGGCGGCGCGCGCCTTCGCCTTGGCGGCCTCGACCTCCCGGTCTCTGGGCTCCGCCGCGGTCACCAGGGAGTCCAGCAGCTCCTGGGTGGCCGCTGCGACCGCGGCGACCGCCCGGTCGAAGGCCTCCTGGTTGGCCTGCGACGGCTTGGTCGACCCGCTGAGCTTGCGGACGTATTGGAGCGCCGCCGCGGCGACTTCGTCGCTCGTGGCGGGCGGCTCAAGGTTGAACAGGGTTCGAACGCTGCGACACATGCTTCAAGGGTGACACGGCGCTCCGACACGATCGAGGCTTCCGCCCGGCGACCGCATTCGAACACCGCCTAGGCGAGGTCGCCCAGCAGCTCGGTCGGGGTGCCTTCGAGGGCGAGGGCGTCCAGGACGGTGAGGAGTTGGCTCTCCTCGTAGCGGAAATGGGTCTCCATGACCGCGCCGATGCCGTCGAGGTGCCGGTGGAGGGCGTCGTCGTCGGCGCCCTCGTCGATCGCGGCCGTGAGGCCGCCGAGCAGGTGCTCCAGCATGTTGTGGTCGGTCATGAGGTTGGCGATGACGGGCTTGAGCTCGGGGTGCTCGGCCGTGATCTGCGGGAAGAGGCCGCCGTCCTCGCTGCGGTGGTGGCCGCTGAGCGCGGAGCAGAAGCCGCGGCAGAAGAGGAGCAGGTCCTGCCCGGGCGGGGTCTCGAACTCCCCGTCGATGGAGCGCCGGGCGAGGTCGAGTGCTTGACGGAGGCGTTGGTGGACGGCGCGAAGCTGTGCGCCGAAGGCGACCAGGCGGTCGGTGTCGGAACTGATTGCGGACTCCTTAGATCGAGCCCAAGATTAGGGCCTGGCCTGTGGGCCAGCACGGGCGGTATCTGGCCCACAGGCCAGGCCCTAGCCGTACGCCGTGGCGAACGCCGACCAGATTATGGGGGAGTCCTCCAGGCGGCCTTCGGCTTCCCATCGCTCTGCCTTCTGGCGCTGCCAGTCGTTCAGGGCCGCGACGGGGTCGGGGTTCTCGTGGGCCCTGTCAACGGCGATGATCGCTTCGGGGAGAACCGTGGTCTCGGGTGTCGCCCTGTCTGCGAAATTGCGGATGCCCGCGTCTGTGGGGAGGGTCCAGCGGGTGGCGGTGACGTAGCGGGCGCCCGCGTGGAGTGCCGCCGCGACCAGGCCCACCGGTTCGGCGAAGCGGACTTCGCCGCCGCTCTCGCACGCGATGAACGCGACCCGGTTCGGCATCCGCCAGGCGGCGGGAGCGCCGGGGCGGTGGCCGAGCACGATGTCGGCGGCCGTCAGTGGCCGGTGGCCGCGGGAGACGGCGGCCCGGCCCGTGGTCTCGGGGCCGCAGCTCAGGTGGAGGCGGGCGTCCAGGCCGTTCTGCGAGGTCGTCACGTGTCCTATGTAGAAGAATCTGGCGGCCTCGGCCAGAAGCGGTTCGATCGCGTCCCGGTTCAGATCGGTGCGGCGGAACGCGGACTCGATCGCCTTGGGGGTGAGCCGGTCGCCGAGGCGATCGACCAGGTCGGCGAGCGGCGAGCCCGGCGCGACCGGGCCGAGGACCGAGCCGAGCGCCGCGGCCGCACCGGGAACACTCGGGTCGAGCACCGCCACGACATCGCCTTCGGGGTCCCATTCGGACACTCGGCGTTCGGGCGCGTTGCGCACCGTCGCGGGCGGCAGCACTGACACGTCCGAGTTCGTGACGAATCGCTCGCCCTCGTCCACATGCAATGCCTCCCAAGGCACTTGCGCGGTCGACAGCGAGGGTTGAATCCGCACGTGCGGGCGCTGGCCCTGCTCCAGAAGCGTGTTCAGCTCCATCGCCAGCTGGTAGGGGATGAGCGACCGCGCCAACGCCGTCGAGAGTCCGATCTCCTGCTCGCGGTTGGTCAAAGGGCCCGCGAGCGCACGCCGGAGGGCCTGGTCCACGGTCTCCCCGGGCAGCGGCGTGGGCAGTGCCTCGGCGAGCGCGTCCAGGGCCGGTTGCACTCGGCCCCTTTCGACCAGGATGTTCTGGATCGCGCCGAGCTCGTGCTCCCACCGCCAGGAGTAGAAGAGGTCGTCGGAGTCGACGAGTTTGAGCTGCACGGTCGGCCGCTGGTTCACCACGTGTCCACCACTTCCTCGGAACGGATCGCGAACCCGTAGCGCTGCTCGGTCACCCGGATCCACGGCTCCAATTGGGACGGTCGATTCGGGTTGACGCGCAGCCTCGGCGGCAGCGCGAAACGCGGCGCCGGAAAGTCCGCTGACGTTCCGGTGACCAGCGCCGAGGCCGTGAACGACAGCAACGGCGCATCGTCTTGGGCCAGCAGCAGTTCGAGCGTGTCCGGAATCGCGGTCGCCGCGAACGCCGCGTCCTCGACGGGTGCGTGGAGCGACACCGTCGCGCTCATGTGCTCCAGAAGTTCGGAGACGAGCGCGCCGTCCCGCAGCGCGGTGGCGAGGCTCAGCGCGTGGGCCATCGCGGGGATGGCGACCGTGGCCGCCCACTGCTCCCTGGCCCGGCCCGGCGCGAACTGGTGGCGGACCGCGTCCGTCGCCAGCGCGGACGGGAGCGAGAGGTCGAACGCCTTGCGCAGCAAGCGGTACTGCTTGAGCCGCGAGGTCGTGCGCTGGACCTGCTCGGTGACGGCGAACGCGCGCCGCATGTCGACGCGGGCGAGGTGATACCGCGCGCCCGCGGCCTCGTACACCGCCCAGGCGTCCAGGTAGGCGGCGTCGGCCTCCTTGAAACTGCCGCCGACCGCGAGCAGGTCGCCGTGGAGGGACTGCGCCTCGGCGAGCATCGTCGCGTGGCCCGCCCGCCGCAGCAGCTCGATCGCCTCGGGCAGCAGTTCGCGAGCGAGGTCGACCTTGCCCGCGGTGAACGCGGCGTGGGCGCGCGAGTAGCGGATCTCAGCGGCGCGTAGCGGCTGCTCACCGTCCTGGAACGCCCGCTCGGCCGCGGCGAGGAGCCGTTCGCCGGTCGCGACGTCGCCCTTGCGCAGGGCGACGCGGCCCTGGTTCGCCACGGCGAGCGCGGCCGTGGCCCGGTCGCCCGCCGCAGCGTGGACCTGTTCTGCCAGTTGCAGATACGCCATGGCGGCATCGTGGTCGTTCAGCTGCTGGGCGATCAAGGCGAGGTTCGAGTAGGGGTGCCCGGTGAGGCGCGGGTCGTGCGCGCTGGCGAGTGCGAGGGCGTGCCGGGCGGCGGCCTCGGCCTCGTCCCAGCGTTCGAGGCCGATGAAGAGGACGCTGCGGGAGTTCTGAATCGTGCAATCCAGCAGCTCGTTGTTGTGGCCCTCGTTGCGCGCGTTGAGTTCGAGGGCCTCGTCGAGGTCGGCGAGGGACTCGTCCAGGCGCCCGAGGAGCTGGAGGGTCTGGGCGCGGTGGATGAGGATCGAGGTCCGGACTGCGACGGTCCCGTGCCGGTCGCCCACTTGGCGTTCGGCTTCGAGGCAGGCTTGGAGGCCTTCGTCGGCGAGGCGCAGTGCTTCGGCGGTGTCGCCGCGGCCTTCGGCCAGGACCGCGAGGTTCCCCAAGGTCCTTGCGCGGCCGTCGAACCCGGCGGCGTCGAGGTCCTCGACCAGGGTTTCCCGGTAGGCCTCTTGGAACTTCGCGGCCGCCTCGGTGTTCCGGCCTTCGCCGCTGAGGCGCGCGCCCGCGTTGTTCAGGTCGCGGAGGCGTTGCCAGCGCGGGCCGAGGGTCTCCTTGCCGCGCAGGCCGATCAGGTGGTCGGTGCCGGTGCCGGAGGCGGTGGATTCGGTGGTCACAATGCCGTCGGCGGGGTCGGCGGCCCGCGTGCCATCTGGGGCGTCGATGTCTTCGCTCATGCGCCGATCCCCCTTGCGGCCGCGCGTTCGGCGAGGCTCGCGCCAGCGGTGGTGAGGCGTGCTTGTGCGAACGCGATGATCGCGGCCCGGCGCGCGGGGCCGTCGGGTTCGGCCGCAGCAGTGCCGATGGCGAAGGCGGGCGCGAAGACGCGGAGGATCCGGTCGGAACCTGGGAGCATCAGAAAACCTTGTGGCGCTTGGGCTTCGCCGGTGAAGAAGCCGGTGTTTGGGTCGTGGTGCAGGCCGATCTCGGCGGTGCCGATCCTGGCGGTCAGCGCGGCACCGAATCCGATCGGCCCGATCTCGCCCGCGCCCGATGCGGCCCCGCCCGTGTTCGGCCCGAACTCGCTTGTGCCCGGCGCGACCTCACCTGTGCTCGGCCTGACCTCGCGAGCGGTCGGCCCGACCCCGACCCCGACCGCATTCGGCGCGGCCGGGACCGCGACCGTGAGCATCTGGACGCCGCCGCGATGCGCGAGGGTCCACCGCGCCTCGCCCGCACCATCAACGAGGCCTTGGGGAACGAGTGCCCAGTCCACCGGAGTCGCGCCGCCGCCGAGGACGAGGTCGCCTGCTTCCGCCCCACCCGCCGCGAGCGCCCAGTCTTCGGGCGAGAATCGGGCCGGTGCGGTTTGGAGCGCGACGCCGTAGTCCTCGGCGAGTTCGGTCAGGTTCTCGGCCAGCGCTAGGGCTTCGGTGCCGAGTACGGGGTCGCTCTCAAGCGCGGTCAAGGGCCCGAGGTCCAGGTTCAGGGCCCGCTCCACCGCTTCCTCGTCATCGAGCAGGTGCTCGATTCCGGCTGTGCGCCAAGCAATCTCGGCTCGCAGTAGCGGGATCGACAGCGCGGGCACCGCCGCCTCGTGCGAGGAGGGCCACCAGGCCTCGGCCCAGCGCAGGTGCGCAAGTGCTCGCGCGGCCGCCAGTACCGGTGTGGTCGACTCCCGACCCGGATCCGGCCCGGGGTCTGATTCCGGCCTCGCCCCCGGCCCCAGGTTCGCCTCCGGCCCCGGTTCCGACTCCGGACCCGGTTCCGACCCCGGGCCTGATTCCGGACCCGACCCCGGCCCAGGGTTTGACCCCGGCCCCGGGGTTGACCCCGATTCCGCCTGCGCTTCCACCTCCGCGCCCGTTTCCTCCACGGTCGCAATACGGCTCGCACCGCTGAGCACGGCGCTCGCCGCCTCGGGCCCGTAGATCTCCCACAGCCAGTCGGCGGCGAGGTCCGGGTCGTGGATGTCGGCGGCCGGATGCGCGTGCGGGTCCAGCACGTCCCAGGCCAGGAGCGCGCCGCGCGCCTCGACCAGCGCCGTCCGTTCCGGATGCGGCGGAAGGGAACCGACGCGGATGCCCGAGTCGTCCCGCTCGATCGAAAAATCGGTCATGCCCGGCCCCCGTGGCGTTCCAGGACCCGCCGCAGTCGGTCGCGCTGGTCCATCACGACCGAGCGCAGCACCCCGTCGAGCAGGTCCCACACCGCGTCGGCGGGGGTGGCCTCGCCGCGCAGCTCGCGGCCGTGCAGCCGCGCCCACAGGCGCCGCAGGTACGCGCCCCGGACATGCCGCACGTCCTCGCGCAGCTCCTCGGGCACGCCAGGGGCTTCGGCATCCGGCAGCCGCAGCACTCGGTGCACATAGGACTCGCGTTGCCAACGTCGCAGCAAGCGCGCGTTCGCGTCCGAGGCCGGAACGTTGTCCGCGAGCTCGCCGAGGCCCGCGCTGGCGTCCCGGCCGAGGGCCATCGTGACGCGCCCGGGCTCGTCCGCGAGCTGCCAGGCGGCCGCCGAGCGGTGGATCTCCCCGACGACCAGCGACGGGATGTCGGCCATGGACTCGCGCTGGAACACCGCCGTGAACGCGGCGAACAGACGCTCCATGATGGACCGATCGAACGGGCGCGGCAACTGCCGCTTGGAGGCCCGGTCGCCGATCTCCGGCGGCACAGGGCGTTCGCGTCCCGTGAGTCCGAATTCGCGCGCGACCCCGGGCCGGTCCAGCCCGGCCGCCTCGGCGGTGCCGACCCGATAGCGGCCCAGGGACTTCCACAGGTGTTCGTCGGGTTTGATCGCGCAGCCGTCCAGGAACTCGGTGAGGCCCGCCTGCGGCGCGGGAGCCTGCGTCTCGCCCGCCCGGTCCTCCCAGGCCGTTCGCAGCAGCCCTGCCAGTTCGATCGCCCGGGTCGGGTCGGTCACGAAGCCGCGCAACCGGTCCACGGTGACCTCGCCGCGTTCGGCGTGCACCTCGGCCACGGCCTCCGCCGCGACGCCCGCCGCCCCCGCCGCGGAACGCGGGTCCCCATGCAGGTGCGCGAGCTCGAAGCAGCGCTGGAAGTACAGGTCCTGCGGGTGGCCCTCGGTGACGCCCGCGCGCCGCCGGGCCTTCTTCACCAGCTGGAACCAGGCCGCGGTCGCCGCGAGCGCCGGGCCCGCGTCCCGGATCGCCGCGCGCAGGGCGTCCACGTGCTCGACGCCGACCACCCCGCCCGCGAAGCGCGGGTTCTGGGTCGGGCGCAGCACGAGCGGGTCGAGGATGAGCTTCACGGTGCGCGCGAGCGGGCGTCCGGAGGCGTTGCTCAAGGGCGCGACGGCGTCGCCGAGCTGGGCCCACGCGTCGGCGATGAGCATGCCCCGGGGCACGGCAGCCGAGGCCGCGACGCTCTGCACCATGCCGCGAGTGTAGGGGGTGGCTGCGAGCCCCAGCCGGTCGCTATCCGGCCCGTTTGCCCGCTCGCCGCGTTGTCAGGGCCTCTGCATACAACACCGGTATGCAGAGGCCCTTCCGCCTTGCGAGCGAACAAACGGACTCGGATACCGCCTCGCCAGGGGCTCGCAGCCACCCCCAGTCGGCCGATGCCGGGCCCGGCCGGTCCTGACCGTGGGTTCAAATCCCACCGCCACCGCCACCGCCATGGGCAACCGTTCGAGCGCGCAAACCTGTGACCGGTAGGGGCCTTCGCGGGGCGACGCTGACGGCGTCGCCCGACCGCACCAAAAGGAGGCCCGCCATGAGCTACTACGACCCGCCCCGCAACCCGCTCCCCGCGCACCGGCAGGTGGTGCGGTCCCCCTACGGCACCCCGGGCGACCCGCTCAACCCGCGGTACCGTCGCCCCCGGCGCGGCCTGTTCACCATGATCCTGCTGCCCGCCTTCGGCATCGGCGCCGTCGCGATCGTCGGGGAATCCCTCACCGCAGACGATCCCTACATCGGCATCCAGTCCGGCATCGGCTTCGCCGTCCACGACGGGGAGGACCTGGTGCTCGTGCCCTACGACCGCACCGGCACCGCGGGCTTCCTCGACAAGGTCACGCACGACCCGACCGAAGTGCGGGTCGCCGCGATCGAACTCGACTCCGGCGACAATCTGTGGGACGTCCAGATCTCCGACGAGATCGGCTGGAACGCAGCCGTGATCGCGGCGGGCGAGACCTACGCGTACCTCGCCACCGACGACGGACTCACCGTCCTCGACCTCGACAACGGCGCGGTCGCCGCCGAACCCGGCCGGCTCCTCGGACTCGAAGCGGCACAGTCGGCCTCGGGCGCGGCCTACGCCTTCGACCCCGAACTCCAGGCCGTCGTCGCCCTGGACGTGAACGGCACCATCCACACCATCGCGCTCGACACCCTCGAAGCGGTCACTGCCGGCGCGGACACCGTGGCCACCTGGTCGGGGCTGCTCTTCGCGGAGGGCACCGTGCCCGACATCGGCGGGCTCACCAGCACCGAAGCGCTGCTGGCCGACGGCGAGAGCAGCGTGCGGATCGAGCCGACCGCCGAGGGCGCGGCCGGCGGCAGCCTCATCCTCGACGGCCCGGGCGGCGAGCAGCGCGCGCTGGGCACCCGCATCTACTACGGCGGCGCGATCGTCCTCGACCAGACCGACTACATGTCGACCTTCACGGTCGACATCGACGTGGACGAGCTGATCGACGACTTCCTGGAGGACCCGGCCGCCGCCGGAAAGAACCTGTGGACCGGCCTGGGCAACACGGCCGCGGGGGCGGGCGGCGGGCACGTCCTCGTCGAGCACCAGCGCGAACCGAACGTCCAGAAGTACGCGCTCAACGTCGTCTCGCTGGAGACCGGCCAGGTCACCGCCTCGCTCGACACCGGCATCAACCTGGGCCGCGCGGTCACGAGCGCGAGCGGCCACACCGCGGTCATCGCCGCGCCCGCCGACAGCACGTGGCTCAGCGACCTCGTGATCGTCGCCCCCGACGGCTCGGTCAACCGCGTCGAACTCGCCGACGTCGACTTCTTCGGCAATCCCGGCTGAGGACCCTCCCGCAAACCTGTGACCGGTAGTCCCCGCGCCGATCCGACACTGAATCCACACCGAACACCGCACCGAAAGGAGCACGTCATGCTCAAGGTCATCAGCTGGATCATCTTCATCGTCTGCGCCGCAGGCACCGTCAAGTACGTCCTCACCGGACTCGAAGGCCCCAGCCCCGACGCCTGGGCGAACGGCTGGATGGCCTGGCCGATCATCGGCCTCACCCTCCTCCCGATCACGGGCACCATGAGCATGTTCGCCGGACCCCTCCGCGAGATGCGCGGCTTGACCGCCAAGGAGTTCACGGGCGCCCCGATCGCCATGGGCACCATCGTCTCCGCCTCCCGCACCGGCCTGAGCATCAACGACCAGCCGCAGCTGGAGATCCTCTTCGACGTCGACACCATGGACGGCCAGTCCTTCCGCGGGGTCGCGAAGGCGATCATCGACATCACCGAACTCGCGTCGGTCGTCCCCGGCGCGATCCTCCCGGTCCGCTACCGGCCCGGCAGCACCGACGGCAAGGTCAGCATCGCGGCCGACGCGCCGCAGGCCGAACTCCAGGCCGTGTTCGACCACGTGCGGGTCGCCAAGGGCCTGGTCACGCCCCGCCAGCTCCAGATCTCCGAGCAGGGCGTCTCGGCCAAGGCGGTAGTGCTGGCGCTGGCGCCGACCGGGGAGCTCCGGGGCGACCGCGCGGTCATGGACATCAAGTTCCGCGTCACCCGCGCCGACCAGTCCGTCTTCGACCTGGAGCAGCAGAAGCCGATCGACGCGAGCTCCCTGCCGCAACTCCAGCCGGGCATGGTCGTCAACGTCCGCTACCTGCCGCACGACGAGACCGAACTGGTGGTCCTGACCCAGCTCAACCCGTGAGCATTCCGGGGGACGACCCGGCCCGGCCCGCACTCGCGGCCGGGCCGCGGGCCCACCCGCCGCGTCACAGGCGGGCGGTATCCTCGCGTTGGGTCACCGGCCGCCGCACCCGCAGTGATCAAATCCCTCAGACCCGACCTTTTCCGCCCCAAGCGGTTCCATCGCCGCCAGGACAGGCCCCAGCCCCTTCCCGAGTGAGTAGGACAGAGTGCAGACCCCCGTTTGGCTTGCCGTCGACCTCGGCACCACCCACACCGTCGCCGTCGTCGGCCGCGACGGTCAGCAGCCGCGCTCGCTGATCTTCGACGGCTCGCCCCTGCTCCCGTCCGGCGTGTTCCTCGACTCGGGCGGTGAACTCCACACTGGACGTGACGCGCAGCGCCTCGCGAGCTCCGAACCTGAACGGTTCGAGTCGCATCCCAAGCGCCGCATCGACGAAGGCACCGTGCTCCTCGGCGAGCGGGAGGTCCCGATCGAGGACCTGCTCGCCACGGGGCTGCGGCGGGTCGCCGAGGAGGCCGCCGCCTCCGGGATGCGCCCGACCGAGACCGTCCTGACCTACCCGGCCGACTGGGGGCCGGTGCGCCGCGCCGTCCTGGAGCGGGCCGCCGCCGTCGCGGGGCTCGGCCGGGTGCGCCTGCTGCCCGAGCCGATCGCGGCCGCCACGTACTGCGCGGAGGTCCTGGGGCAGGAGATCCCGCGCGGCGGCACCGTCGCGATCTTCGACTTCGGCGGCGGCACGTTCGACGCCGCCGTCGTGCGCCGCGAAGTGGACGGGCGCCTGCGGACCCTCGCGGTCGGCGGCCTCGACGACCTCGGCGGGCTCGACATCGACATGACGCTCGCGGCGCACCTGGGCCGCATCATCGCCGGGCGCGACCCCGAACTGTGGCGGCGGCTCAACGAACCGGAGTCCACTGCGGACCTCCGTGAGCGCCTTGCGTTCTGGAACGAAGTGCGCGCGGCCAAGGAGATGCTCTCGCGCACCTCCACCGCGCCGGTCTCCCTGCCCGGGCACAACCCCATGGGCCTGCACCTGACCCGCGACGAGCTCACCAGCCTGGCCGACCCCCTCGTGTCGCGCGCGGTCGACGAGACGCGGCGGACCCTCGAACGCGCGGGCGTCGATCCCGCCTCGCTCACCGCGCTCCTGCTCGTCGGCGGCTCCAGCCGGATGCCGCTGGTCGCCACGCGACTGCACGCGCGCTTCGGCATCGCCCCGTCCGTCCCCGAGCAGCCCGAACTCCCGGTCGCCTTCGGCGCGCTCCGCCACGCCCTCACCGAACCCGAGGCGCAGGCGACGACCCCGATGCCGTCCCCACCCGTCTCGCCGGTGTCCCCGGTGACGTACGTGCCCATGCCGCCGTCGATGCCGGGCTCGCCGCCTGCCTCGATGCCGCAGGGGGCCGCCCAGGCGCCCGGCCCGGCGCCGGCCCGCGCGCCCGGCCAGTTCATGCCGCAGATGACCCCGCAGCAGGCCTCGTACACGCCGCCGGTCTTCACCGGGGCGCTGCCGACCGCCGGCCGGGCCGGGCGCCGCGGGGCCCGCCTGGCGATGACGGTCTCGGCCGTCACCGTCCTCATCATCGTCGTGGTGGTCGCGCTCAACCAGTTCAACCCCTGGAGCGGCATCACCGAGGACCTGGGCGTCGGCGACCTGCTCGGCGACGCGTTCGACAGCGGCGAGGAACTCGCGGTCGCCTATGAGCAGGCGCTCTCCGGCGGCGGCGCCTCCGCGGTGGCCGCCGCTGACGGCATGGCGATCATCGCCGAGGTCGCGGGCGGCAAGACCGTCACGACCGCCCTCTCGCCCGAGGGCGAGCAGCTCTGGAAGCAGGAGTACGAACTCGAGCCGACCGACCTGTACCTCACGGTCGTAGGCGAAGTGGTCCTGTTCGACGCGACCGCTTCGGCCACCGACGAGGGCCAGAACTTGCGCGCCGCCGTGTCGCTGGCGACCGGCGACCTGTTGTGGAAGCAGCCGTGGATCGACCGCAACGACGTCGCGTTCTACGGCAACGACGCGGTCATCGAGCAGCGCACCGCCTTCGACGCCAACGCCGTCAAGCGGATCGACCTGACCACCGGCGAGGAGGTGTGGTCCAAGGGCGGGCCCGACGACATGTTCATCATCGACGAGTACCGCATCCGTGCCGAGACCGTCTGGGACGAGGGTGAGGGCGGCGCGGGAACGCCGCCGCCGAACTCCTTCGCACTCAACGACAACCTGGCCGTCACCGACAAACTCGTGGACCTCGACCCGTACGAGGGCACCGGCGTCGTCCGCGACGCCGCAGACGGCAAGACCGATGTCAGCGGCGACATCCCCGTCGACAGCGAGATCTGGACCGTCTTCGACGGCCTGGTCATCGCCCGGGCCTCCGACGAGGCCTCCCCGGGGCGCGACACCCTCGTCGGCATCGGCCTGTCCGACCTGAACGAGGCGTGGAACCTCCCGCTCGACGCGGGCAACAGCATCACCCTCGTCAAGGCCTGCGGCCCGCACCTGGTCTGCGTCGCGATCGACAACAGCGCCGCCGACGACCAGAACCGGACCATCGCCGTCGACACCGCGACCGGGCAGCAGCAGTGGTCGATCACGGTCGACTGGTCCACTGAGGAGGGCTGGTACACCGGCTCCAGCGGCCTCGTCTTCGGCGACCAGGTCTTCGACACCGTGGACGAATTTCAATTGCTCGACTTCGAGGGCAAGGCCGTCATCGACCCCGAGGAATACACCTCGATCCTCGCGGCCGGGGGCGACCGTGCGGCCGTGGAGAAATCCACCATGAGCGGCTGGTCGGTGTCCGTAATGGACATGACGACCGGGACGCAGTCCGCGGCGGCCGACACCGGATCGGAACTCCCCGAACACGCCGCCCTGGCCGAGAACCTCCTGGTCGTCCTCACCGGCGACAACCGGGCCCTGGTCTACACGATCCCCGACCTCTCCTGACCTGAGCGCAAGGTGAGCCCGGGCCGTGAGGCCCGGGCTCGGGTTTCCTTGTGGCGTAGAGACTCAGACGTCGGCGCGCTTCATGCGCCAGGCCGCGGCGCCGATCACGGCCACCACGTAGCCGAGGAAGACCGCCAGCCCCGCCCCCGGCGAGAGCGAACCGCTCGACTGGGTCAGCTCCGTGAAGGCGTTCGCGGCGTTGGAAGGCAGGTACTGCGTGACGTCGCTCCAGCTGTCCGGGATCAAGAGCGCGGCCACCCCGGCGAGCAGGAACATGACCCCGAACAAGGTGGTGATCGCACCGGGAGTGGAGCGCATCAAAGCGCCCAGTCCCATACCGAGCAGCCCCGAACCGGTCATCACGACCGCGGTCCCGACGACCGCGCGGGCCACGCCCGGGTCGGACCAGGAAGCGCCGCCGTCGCCGATGAGCGCCTGACCGGCCGTGAAAGCGATCGCGGAGGCGACCAGCGCGACCACGGACACCACGCCGGTGAACACCGCGATCTTGGCCCACAGCACCGGAAGCCGCTTCGGCACGGCCGTCATCGAGGAGCGGATCATGCCCGTGCTGTACTCGCCGGCCATGAGGAGCACGCCGAGCGTGCCGAACGCCAGCAGTGCGAAGTTCGTCCCGGTCAGGCTCGCGCCCACCGGATCGGTCGGCTCATTGCCGGGAGGGCCGCCCTGCGACGGGGTGCCGTACAGCGACGAGGCGAGCAGGCCGAAGCCGACGAGCAGCAGCACGGCGATGCCCAGGGTGATCACGGTCGAACGCACGGACCAGAACTTGATCCATTCGCTCTTGACGACCCGCGGCAGGCTGATCCGCTTGCGGGGGAGGGAGACTGCTGCGGTGGTCATCGGGTCGCTCCGATCGTGGTGGACTGGTATTCGACGGCGTCCTTGGTGAGCTCCATGAAAGCCTCCTCAAGGGACGGACGGATGACGGTGAGCTCGTGGATCGCGATCCCGGCGGCGGCCGCCCGGTCGCCGATCTCCTCGGCGGAAAGGCCCGTGACCTCGAACAGGCCCCGGTCGACGCTGAGCACGGTCGCATCGGGACCGGCGATGAGGTCGTGCAGCGCGGACGCCTGCGGCGAACGCACCCGGACGCTCTCGTTCGCGGCGTTCTCGATGAACTCGCTCACCGAGGTGTCGGCGATCATGCGCCCCTTGCCGATCACGATGAGATGCTCGGCCGTCAGCGCCATCTCGCTCATCAAGTGCGAGGAGACGAACACCGTCCGGCCCCGGGAGGCCAAGTCCCGCATGAGGTTGCGGATCCACAGCACGCCCTCGGGGTCGAGCCCGTTCGTCGGCTCGTCCAAGATGACGACCTCGGGGTCGGCCAGCAGCGCCGAGGCGATGCCGAGGCGCTGGCCCATCCCGAGGGAGAACCCGCCGACCCGCTTGCGGGCCACCTGGTGCAGCCCGACGAGGTCGATCACCTCGTCCACACGGGACTTCGGGATGCCCGTGGTCGCCGCGAGGGCGTACAGGTGCTGATACGCGGAGCGTCCGGTGTGGACCGCTTTCGCGTCGAGCAGCGCGCCGGCCTGGAACATCGGGTCGGGGTGCTCGGCGTACGGGCGGCCGTTCACGGTCGCGGTGCCGGAGGTCGGGCGGTCGAGCCCGAGGATCATGCGCATGGTCGTCGACTTGCCGGAGCCGTTCGGGCCGAGGAATCCGGTCACGATGCCGGGCTTCACCGTGAACGTGAGCCCGTCGACGGCGGTCGTGTCGCCGTAGCGCTTGGTGAGTTCGTGTGCTTCGATCATGCCCCCAAGTCTCGGCGCCGACGGCCGTAGTCGGCGTCGTCCGGATACGGGCAGTCCGGCTACCACGACCGTGGTAGCCCCGGCGGAAACGACTACCGTGCCTGGACGATGACCTGCGGACCCGTTCGCGCGTACGATCGTCGGCATGGCATTCGGGGAGGTCCGCGGGTGGGTGCGAACGCACCCGACGATCATCGACACGGCCTTCGCCGTCCACTTCGTCGGCCTGTACTTCAGCGCGTACTTCTTCGGCGACCACCCCAAGCTCCCCCTCGCCGACTCGCCCGCGGGCCACATCGCCGCGGCCGCCACCGCCCTGTTCGTCCTGTCGTGCCGGAGGCGCTGGCCCGAACGGCTCCTGATCCTCGACACCGCCGTCCTGGTCGGCCTCATCATCGCCACCGGGCACCGCCACCCGCTCCTGATCGTCGTCTGGATGATCACCGCCTACACGTTCGCGCGGCGAACCCACAGGCGCCGCGCGTGGCTCGTGAGCGGCGCCTGCATCGCGGCCATGTACGTCGCGGCCTGCCTGTTCACCGACGGCGGTTGGCTCGCCCCCGAGAACCTCGGCGCCACCGCCTGGTCGATCGCGTTCGTGGCCGTCGCCGACGCCACCCGCAGCCGCCGCGCCTACATCGCCGAGGTCGAGGACCGCGCCCACCGCGCCGAGGCCACCCGCGAGGAGGAGGCCCGCCGCCGGGTCGCCGAGGAGCGGCTGCGCATCGCGAGGGAACTCCACGACGTCGTCGCCCACCACATCGCCGTGATCAACGTCCAGGCCGGGGCCGCAGCCCATGTGCTGCAGACGAAACCCGAAGCGGTCGGCCCCGCCCTCGCCCACATCCGCCGCGCCGCCGACACCGTCCTCAAAGAACTCGGTGCGGTCGTCGGCGTCCTCCGCAACCCCGAGGAACTCGACGCGGCCACCGAACCGACCCGCGGCCTCGCCCGCCTCGCCGAACTCCTCGACACCTTCGCCGCCGCCGGCCTCCAGGTCGAGCACCGCCAGCACGGCCCCACCCGCGAACTGCCCGCCGTCGTCGACCTCGCCGCCTACCGGATCGTCCAGGAATCGCTCACCAACGCCCACAAGCACGGCACCGGCAGAGCGGTCCTCACCGTCACCTACCGGCCGGACGCCGTCCTCATCGACGTCAGCAACGCCGTCGACGCGAACACCCCGGGCAACGGGTCCGGTTACGGCCTCATAGGCATGCGCGAACGCGCCGCCGCCACCGGCGGCACCGTCACCGCAGGCCCCCAGCCCGAAGGCGGCTTCGCCGTCCACGCCGAACTGCCCGCCACCGCGCAGGAGCCCGCATGAGCATCCGAGTCCTCCTCGCCGACGACCAAGCGCTCATCCGAGCCGGATTCGCCATGATCATCGGCTCCGAACCCGACCTCGAAATCGTCGGCGAAGCCGTCAACGGGCGCGAAGCGGTCGAACTCGCCCGCACCGCACGCGCCGACGTCGTGCTCATGGACATCCGCATGCCCGAGATGGACGGCATCGAGGCCACCAAGCGGATCGCCGCCGACGAGGACCTCGCGGGCGTGCGCATCCTCGTCCTCACCACCTTCGAGAACGACGACAACGTCGTCCTCGCCCTGCGCGCCGGCGCCAGCGGCTTCCTCGGCAAAGGCGTCGAACCCGCCGACCTCGTGCGCGCCATCCGCGTGGTCGCGGGCGGCGAAGCGCTCCTGTCGCCGCAGGCCACCCGCAGCATGATCGGCCGGTTCCTCGCCCAGACTGAACCCGGCCCGCTCCCGACCCCCGCGCCGCTTGAAGGCCTCACCGAACGCGAACGCGAGGTCCTCGCGCTGGCCGCGCACGGGCTCTCCAACGACGACATCGCCGCCAAGCTGTACCTCTCGCCGCTGACCGCGAAGACCCACGTCAACCGCGCGATGACCAAGCTGGGCGTCCGCGACCGGGCCCAACTCGTGGTCCTCGCGTACCAGACGGGCCTGGTCAGGCCGGGCGACCCGCTCCCGTAGCGGTCTCGAGTGAGCGTTCTTCGACCGCGACCTGCTTCCCTCGACCCAGGTTCAGCGCCCCGATGACCACCGCGACGACCGCCGCCGTGAGCGGCACCAAGAGCGCGGCCCGGTAGCCGTCGAGCAGCGCCTGCGGCGAGTCCGAACCGGTCGCGGCCACGTTCACCGCTGCGACCGCAGCGAGGCCGATCGCGGCCCCGAACTGGAAGGACGTGTACAGCAGCCCTCCCGCCAGGCCCTGCTCCGACTCCGCGATCCCGTTGGTGGCGATGATCGTCAGCGGCCCGTAAGCCAGCGTGAACGCGAAGCCCAGCGACACCAGGCTCGGCAGCATCGCGACATAGGTCGTGTCCGTCCCGGCGGGCAGGAACAGCGCGAACGAGAGCGCGGCGAAGGCGAGACCGGCGAGCAGCACCGGGACGTTCCCGAAGCGCCGCACCAGCTTCGGCGTGATCGTCGGCGCGAGGATCACGTCGATGCCGATCACCAGCATCGCCAAACTTGCTTCTACTGTGGACCAGCCGCGCAGTTCCTGGAGATACAGCACCACCAGGAACTGGAAGCCGAAGAACCCGGCCATGAAGAGCATCCCGATGAGGTTGGCGCGCACCAGGGAACCGGACTTGAGGATGCCCAGGCGCACCAGCGGCGCGGCGGTCCGCCGCTCCACCGCGACGAACGCCGCGATGAACGCGAGGCTCAGCGCCACCGTCCCGGCCGTCCAGCCCGCGCCGATGTGCGCGGCCCGCTCGACCCCGAACACGAGCAGCACCACGGCCGCCGTGATCGTCAGGCCGCCGAGCAGGTCGAAGCGCTGGCCGCCGCGTTCGGGGCGCGGCGACCTCGGGATCACCGCGAGCGCGGTGACGAGCAGGACCAGCGACATCAGGACCGGCATGAAGAACACCCAGCGCCAGTCCACCGCGGTGAGCAGCCCGCCGATGACCAGGCCGAGCGTGAACCCGCCCGCGCCGATGCCGCCGTAGATCATCAAGGCGCGCTCGCGTTTCGGGCCCTCCTCGAAGCTGGTGGTGATGATGGACAGCGCGGCGGGCGTCATGAACGCGGCCGCGAGGCCGGTGACGAACCGCGCACCGATGAGTGTCGCGCCGTTCTCGGCGAAGCCGCCGAGCCCGGAGAACAGCAGGAACACGACGAGCGCGGCCACGAACACCTGGCGCCGCCCGTACAGGTCGGCGGCCCGGCCGCCCAGCAGCATGAAGCCGCCGTAGCCGAGGACGTAGGCGCTCACGATCCACTGGAGCGACCCGGTGGAGAGGCCGAGGTCGGTGCGGATCGAGGGCAGGGCGATGTTGAGCATGGCGATGTCGATGCCCTCCAGGAAGATCGCTCCTGAAAGGACGAGCAGCACACCCCATTCACGGGCTTTCACAGGTACTCCTTGGCAACTGGTGGTTTTCTCGGGCCCGGCAATCATCGATCCGGAACGGTGGGGGAACAACGGCGAACTGCGCAACGTTCGGTAAGTCAGGCTTACCGATGAGGGGACGCGAATGGAACGCGATGAACTGGAGTGCTTCCTGATCCTGGCCGAGGAGCTGCATTTCGGCCGCACGGCGGTGCGGATGCGGCTCTCGCGCGCCCGCGTCAGCCAGCTGATCCAGCGCCTCGAGCGCCGCCTCGGCGCGCCGCTGTTCGAGCGCACCAGCCGCAGCGTCGTGCTCACCGAGCTGGGCGCGCGCTTCCGCGAGGACGTCGAGCCGCACCACCGCGCGATCGAGCGGGCGCTCGCCCGCACCGCCGCGGCCGCGCGCGGCTTCGGCGGGACCCTCCGGGTCGGCTTCGCCGCGTCCCTGACCGGCGAGATCGCGATGCGCGCGGTCGACGACCTGCGGTCCGACCACCCCGAGCTGTCCGTCGAGATCTGCGCGATGTCCTTCACCGAGCCGTTCACGCAGCTGCGCGACCGCTATTACGACGTGCTCTTCATGGAGCTGCCGGTGCGCGAGGACGACCTCGGGAAGGGCCCGACCCTGCTCACCGAGGGCCGCACGCTCGCCGTCGCCGCCGACAATCCGCTCGCGGCGCGGCCCTGGCTGACCATGGAGGACCTGGCCGCCGCCGACCTCCTTACGACCGAGGGCGACCTGCCCGACTACCGGCGCGAGACGCAGGCGCCCCGCCGCACGCCGAGCGGCCGCCCGATCGGCAGGGGCCCGGGCGTCACGAGCCTGCAGGAGGCGCTGATGCTCGTCGCCGCGGGCAAGGGCGCCATGCTCACCGGCGCGCACACCGCCGACTACCAGGCCAGGCCCGGTGTCGCGTACGTCCCGGTCATCGACGCCGCGCCGGTCCGCTACGGCCTGGTGTGGCGCGCGGGGGAGGACAGGGCCGCGGTCAGCGTCTTCGCCGAACGGGTCGCCGCGGACCTCGACGCCTCCGAGAATCCCAGCATGAACCAGGAGGCCGCCGGGTACCCGCGCCGACACCTGACGGCGCCCGCGAGCTGAACGCCTGCGTCCGCGTCTGGGCCTGCGCTGATGGGCCGCGGTTCGCCGAACTGCGGTTTCGGGCGCCGATCCGGTGCGACAATGACGGCCGTGGCGAGGTGAGGACCGTTCGAGTAAAGGGGTGGACGCCATGCGCGCACTGACCGTCGTGCCGGGCAAGAAGGGTTCACTGGCGCTGGAGGAGATCGACGAGCCGCGGCCCGCCGAGGGCGAGCTGCTGGTGGACGCGATCGCGCTCGGGGTGTGCGGCACCGACCGGGACCTCGCCGAAGGCGAATACGGTTGGGCGCCACCGGGAGCGCAGCGCCTCGTCATCGGCCACGAATCGCTCGGCCGGGTCCGCACGGCCCCCGAAGGCAGCGGCTTCGCGCCCGGGGACCTCGTCGTCGGCGTGGTCCGCCGCCCCGATCCCGTCCCGTGCGGCGCATGCGCGCGCGGCCTGTTCGACTCCTGCCGCAACGGCGAGTACGTCGAGCGCGGCATCAAGGAGATCGACGGGTACGGCAGCGAGGCCTGGACGGTCGAAGCGGACTACGCGGTCAAGCTCGACCCCGCCTTGGGTGAGGTCGGCGTGCTCATGGAGCCGATGAGCGTGCTCGCCAAGGCCTGGGAGCAGATCGACAAGGTCGGCGGGCGCTCCTGGTTCGAACCGAAGTCGGTACTCGTCACCGGCGCGGGCCCGATCGGGCTGCTCGCCGCGCTCATCGGGGCGCAGCGCGGCCTGGACGTGCACGTCCTCGACCGCAACGACAAGGGGCACAAGCCGAAGCTCGTCAAAGCGCTCGGCGCGACCTACCACTTCGACGGCCTCGCGAAGGCCATCGAGGGGACCAGGCCGGACATCGTCATCGAGGCCACCGGCGCCGGGCCGGTCGTGCTCGACGCCATCGGCGCGACCGGCGCGTACGGGGTCACGTGCCTCACGGGCGTTTCGCCGGTCGGGCGCAAAGTGAAGGTCGACGTCGGCAGCATGAACCGCGAGATCGTGCTGGAGAACGACGCGGTCGTCGGCTCGGTCAACGCGAACCTGAGCCACTACGAGGAGGCCGCGCGGCTCCTGGCCGAATCCGACCGGGACTGGCTCAAGGGCCTCATCACCCGCCGGATCGCGTTCGGCGACTACGCGCAGGCGTTCAAATCCGGATCCGGCGAGGTCAAAGTGGTCCTTGACATCGAGAACTCCGACTGACGGACCGCCCGCCTCCCCCAAAGGTAGTAAGCCGATTTCCGACTTGCGCCAGTAGTCGCCGATGCCCCGAAAAAGACACGATGGATGAGTTCAAGGGACGCCGATCGCCTTCGCGGTCAACGGATTCCCCACCGGCCAGAAGCATCCATTGGAGCCGACATGCCCCCCGTAGAAGCCCCCCGCCGCGCATTCGCGGTCCGGATCGGCGCCGCGCTCGGCGCGGCCGCGATCCTCGCGACCACCGCCGCCTGCGGCCAGGCCGACCCCGACCTCCCGGGGCCCGAGACCGCCGCCGCACCCGAAGCCTTCACCCAGGAGAACGTCGACGCCTGGCTCGACGCGACCCTGCCGGACATGTTGGAGGACAACAAGATCGCCGGTGCAACGGTCGCCGTCGTCGGCGACGGCCAGGTCGTCACCACCCGAGGCTTCGGCTACGCCGACGCCGCAGGCGTCGAGGTCGACCCCGCGCAGACCCTGTTCCGCGCCGGATCGGTGTCCAAGGTCTTCACCGCCACCGCCGTGATGCAACTGGTCGAACAGGGCGAACTCGACCTCGACGCCGACGTCTCCGAATACCTCGACTTCGAGCTGGAGCGCGGCTACGACGAGGACATCACCCTGCGGAACCTGCTCAGCCACACCGCCGGATTCGAGGAGCGCCTCACCGGGCTCATCGCCTTCGACGAGAAGGAGGTCGACCTCCGCGCCGCCCTCGCGATCGACCCGCCCGAGCAGGTGTACCGGCCCGGGACGACGCCCTCCTACTCCAACTACGGCAACTCCCTCGCGGGCTACATCGTCCAGCAGGTGAGCGGCGTGCAGTTCGAGCAGTACATCGAGGACAACATCTTCAAGCCGCTGCACCTCGACTCCGCCTCGTTCCGTCAGCCCCTTCCCGAAGACCTGGCCGAACGGGTCTCCAACGGCTACATCGAGTCCGACGGGCCCGCCCAGGACTTCGAGTACGTCGGCACCCCGCCCGCCGGGTCCCTGTCCATCACCGCCGACGACATGGCCCAGTTCATGCTCGCCCAGCTCGGGACCCACCCCGACGGCGTCGAACTCCTCACCGACGCGACCCGCGAGGAGATGTTCACCCCGGCGCTCACCGAGGAGACCCTCGGCGCGTTCGCCGAAGCGCAGCAGCTGGCCCTGGGCTGGTTCGAAGAGGACCAGAACGGGTACCGCGTGGTCGGCCACGGCGGCGACACCAACTACTTCCACACGCACCTGAACCTCTACCCCGACGACGGGGCCGGGATCTTCGTGTCCTTCAACAGCTCCAGCGCCGACGGCGCCACGACCCTCGGGCTCCGCTCCGACCTGATGGCGGGCTTCGCCGACCGCTACTTCGCGAACGAGACCGAAACGGCCGCAACCGTGTTCGATGACGCGACCCTCGAAGACGCGAAGCAGATCGAAGGCACCTATTACTCCTCGAGAGGCTTCCACAGCACCTTCCTCTCGGCCATCGACCTGTTCAGCACCACCGAGATCACCGCGCTCGACGACGACCGCCTCTACTTCGCCGTCGACCCGGGCACCGCGGAACCGGGCGTCTTCGAGCAGGTCGGTGACAACCTCTGGCGTGAGGTGGACGGCGAACGCACGATCGCCGTCCGGATCGAGGACGGCCAGGTCACCGGCATCGTCCACGACGCCGCCTTCACCTTGCTGCCCATGGAGACCCAGCGCTCGCTCCGCCTGCCGTTCCTCATCGGCGGCACCGCGTTCCTCCTCATCGGACTCCTCGCCTGGCCGACCGCCGCGCTGTACCGCAAGCTGCGCCACCGTCCCGGCCCTGGCCGCGAAGGCCAGCTCGCGAGGACCCTCGTCCGCGTCGGCGCCGCCGTCAGCCTGCTCGCCCTCGCCGGCTGGGTCGTGCTCTTCCTGCAGATCCTGGAACTCCAGGACCCGCCGGCCGCCGCGATCCGCGCCGTCCAGATCCTCCAATTCATCGGCGCACTCGGCACGATCCCGGCGGTGTTCAAGCTGGTGGGCGAGATCCGCCGCAAGTCCGGCTGGCTGCCCATCACCGTCACGGTGCTCACGATCCTGGCGTTCTCCACAGTGGTGAACTTCGCGATCGAGTTCCAGATGCTCTCGCCGAACATCTCGTACTGACCAGTGCGCCCGCCGCGGAATCGAAGGACTGAGTGAGGATGGTTCGCATGACTGCGCCACGCAATGACGCCTCGATCGACCACACCGCGGCGGGCGCCCCCACGCCCGGCGAGCGCCTGGACGGCCTCCTGAACCGGCTCGGGGCCGACCGGCCGATCGTCCGCGACGTCCTGTTCGCGCTGGTGGTAGCGGCGATCACCGTGGGGCTCTTCGGAACGATGGCGAGGCTCGCCCCCGCCGACCCGAACATCGACCTCACCAGCACCGAAGCCTGGACCGCCACCGGGATCGCGACCGGCCAGGCGCTCCTGCTGAGCTTCCGCCGCCTGCGCCCGAGCTGGTGTTTCGCGGCAGTGGCGGCCTGCCAGGTGGCGATCATCCTGGTGGCCCCGGAGATCATGGGCCGAGGCCTGAGCCCGGCCATCGCGGCCTACACCGTGGGCAGCCTCGCGACAGCCAGATTCACCATTGCCGCAGTGGCCGTTGCGCTGTCGGTCGAATCGGTCGCGGCCATGGTCGCGACCTGGGGCTCAGGCGGTGCGACGCTGGCGAACCACGTGGCCTCGGGGGCACTGCTCTACGGCGGCGCGGCCTTCGTGGGCGTCCACATGGCGGCCCGCCGACGCAACGCCGCGCTGGCGAGAGAGCAAGCGGCAGAGGCGATCCGCGCGCAACGCCAACGGGCCGAGGCCGCGATCACCGCCGAGAGGACCCGCCTCGCCCGCGAACTCCACGACGTGGCCGCACACCACTTGTCGGGCATGGTGATTCAGGCCGCGGCGGTGGAAAGGCTGATCGGCCGCGACGCGGAGGCGGCCAAGTCGGGGGCGGCGTGGATCCGCGCGCAGGGCAAGGAGACCCTGGCGAACCTGCGCCAAGTGGTTGGGCTGCTGCGGGACCGAGGCGAGGGAGAGGAAGGAAGAGCACCCGTCCCAGGACTCTCCGCTCTGAACGCACTCATCGAAGAAGCAGAACAACTAGGAGACAAAGTCACCCTCCAACAAGAAGGCAGCCCACTGGTCCTCCCACCGATAGCCGACATCTCGCTCTACCGGATAGCGCAGCAGTCCCTCACCAACGCAAGGCAACACGCGCCGGGAGCGCCCGTCAGCCTCAGGCTCGCCTATGAGAAGCAAGGCGTGGTCGTCGAAGTAGTCAACGGCACCTCCACCAAGGGCGAACTGGCGAACGTGGGCAACGGGGGGACCGGTCTCGTAGGGATGCGCGAACGGGCGGATCTGGTAGGAGCCGACTTCGAAGCCGGCCCCAAAGAGGACGGAGGCTGGAGGGTCCACGTCCGGCTGCAAGTACAGGAACTCGATCAGATAACCCCGGACGAAGCCTTCGCCACAGGAGAAAGAAAATGATCAAAGTCCTGCTGGTAGACGACCAAGCAGTGGTGAGAGCCGGCTACAGGGTCCTACTGGAAGACGCAGGGGACATCGAGGTCGTAGGCGAAGCCTCGAACGGCCCGAGCGCGGTGACCGCCGCGGCGCGACTCGCACCGGACGTCATCTGCATGGACGTGCGGATGCCAGGAGGCGACGGTCTCGCGGCGACCCGCCAGATCATCGCGGACCGAGAAGGCGAGACTCCGGCTGTGCTGGTGGTGACGACTTTCGACCTGGACGAGTACGTGTTCGGAGCGCTCGAAGCGGGTGCGAGCGGTTTCATCCTCAAGGACTGCGAACCCGAAGAGCTGATCGACGCCATCCGACAACTCGCGGCAGGGAAAGGCCTGGTCGACCAGGCGGTGACGCACCGGGTGATCACCGAATTCGCCAAGCGCCGCCGCAGGGCGGAAGCCGATCCTGAAACCGCCGAATCACTCACTACCAGGGAAAAGGAAATCGTCCAACTACTGGCAAAAGGCATGTCGAATGCCGAGATCGCGCAGGAACTCTTCGTGGAGACCAGCACGGTGAAGTCCCACCTGGGCCGGGCGATGTCCAAGATCGGGGCGAGAGATCGCGTGCAGACGGTGGTCTGGGCCTACAAGAACGGCCTCGCGGAAACCGGTTGAGCCCCACGATTTCGGAGCCACACCAACCCCAGTCCTCGCGCTGATGGCAGCATGGACCAGGTGACCACCAGCCCGTCAACGATCCAGTCCCAACGCAGCGCCCCGGCCGAGGCGCACCCGCAAGCGACGTCCGCCGAGGCCGCAGAACCCGATATCCCCTGGATAACGATCGTGCAGAACGACCCGGTCAATCTGATGAGCTACGTGTCATACGTCTTCCAGACCTACTTCGGCTTTTCCGAAGCCAAAGCGAACCAGCTGATGCTCGACGTCCACCACAAGGGCCGCGCGGTCGTCTCCAACGGCACCCGCGAAGAAATGGAGCGCGACGTCCAAGCCATGCACGGCTACGGCCTCTGGGCGACCCTCCGGCAGGACCGCTGATGCCCGCCCACTTCGAACCCCACCAGGGCGGCGCCGCCATCGCCCTCGGCGAGCTCGAGATCGCGCTGCTCCGCAGCTACGCCGAACAACTCCTCGACCTCCTCGGCACCCGCGACAAGCCCGACACCGACGACCTCCTCGCCACGGCCTTCCACCACGGCCCGAGCGAACCCCCGCAAGACCCGGTCCTGGCCCGCCTCTTCCCGAACGCCTACACCGACCTCGCCGAAGCCTCCGCCGAATTCCGCCGCTTCACCGAGAACGACCTCCACACCCGCAAACGCAGCGACGCCGAAGCCCTCATCAACACCCTCGACAAACTCGACCCGCCGGACCACGGCCGAACAACACTCCACCTCACCCCCGAGGAATCCCGCCAATGGCTGGGAGCCCTGAACGACCTCCGCCTGGCCATAGCCACCCGCCTCGACCTGGTAACCGAAGACGACCACGAAGCCCTACTCGACCTCCCCGAAACCGACCCCCGAACCCCGGTGGCACTCACCTACACCTGGCTCACCTACCTCCAGGACACCCTCGTAGAAACCCTGATGCCCTGAACCGATGCCTCAAGCAGTCGGATCGTCGGATGCCCCGTCGCCCTCACGGGACAGCCTCACGACTTCCTCAGGAGTCAACGCGCTCTTCGGATGGTGGCTGAGGCACATGGGAGTGGTGACGCGCTGATACGGGCGGCCTTCGGTTCGGAGATAGAAGTCGCCTGCCGAAAGGCCGCTCACTTCCAGGTCCTTGGCCTGTTTGGCGTCAACCATCTCCTTGACCGCCGCGACCTGCGTCGGAGCGTTGAGGAAACCCACCAATTGCGTGGCGCAGTTCCCGACCACCTGATTGTGGATTCCGCGCGGAGCCTGGGTGGCGAACACCATGCCGAGTCCGTATTTTCGCGCCTGGGAGGCCAGCGCCAGAGTGCTTCCGGTGCAGGGGGTCATGGTTCCGGACGGTGCGAAGGTCTGCGCCTCGTCGATCACGAAGAGGCCGCCGAGTGGTCGGTCGCCCGCTGGATTGCGTTTGATCCAGGCGAACAGGGCCATCTGCAGTTGGTTGACGAAGCCCTGCCGCTGGACCGCGTCGGGAAGTCCGATCAGGCTCACGACCGAAATCCTGGCCTGCCTCCCGTCGGAGGGTTTGAGCAGTTCCCCCGGATCGATCGGGGCTCCCGCTCCGCCGAACAACGGGTCGTTGATCTGCGAAGCCCGCAACGTCTCGGAGATCGTATGGGCGAGATCCGTTGCCTTGGAGAGGTTGACTACGTCACTGGGGAAATCGGCCAGCAACTGCAGGAAGCCTTCGAGCCCTTCACCGCAGTGGCGGGCATAGTGCATGAGCCCCAGACGTATCACCGCCCGTCCCTGCTCGTGCTTATCGGTGTTTCCGGCGACTCTCGCCCGGGGCGCGAGGGCCGCGACCGCGCTGTCCAAAGCATGGTTGAACTCGTCTTCGTCGTCGATGACCGCGCCGAAGTCGGGCAACGGCTGGAAGGAGACGGGACGGCCCTTGGCAACGCGCGGCGTCCAGACGATGACTTCCGCGCCGGCGAAGTACCGCTTCGCCTTGTCATCGTCGCCGGGGCCCCATGCCGCAGGCGGGTTCGGCCACGGGACGCCGAGTCGTGCAAGGTCGTTGTTCGGGTCGAGCACAATGGACGAGACGCCTTGCAGCGCACATTCCTCGATGAGACGGCGCAGGACTACGGTCTTGCCGGAACCGGAGCCTGCGAACACGGCCACATGCTTGCGCAGCTGTTCGAGGTCGACGGACGCGGTGGTGCCGTCGGCGAAGTAGCCGAGCGGAACTGGGGAGGACTTCGGGAGCGGGAGTTGGTCTGGGTCTTCTGGCGGAGGCTCGCCTCCCTGCTCCTCGAAGATGTTGCGGATCAAGGCAGTCCGGCTCATCGGCCTGCTCGACCGCAGCCAGGCGTCATAGCCGTGGTGCCGCTCGGTTTCCAGTTGCCGCAGCGCTGCGCAGACCCGCAGTTCCGCCGGATCGAGGTCGACGACGTTGAGACCGCGCTTTTGCAGTTCCGTCAGATTCCTCTGCCCTTTGGCGGTCAAGGCCCACGACCTGGTACGGAGCGCGATGGCCGCCGTGCCAGAGTCTTTCTCAGCGCCGGACTGCTCCAGCAGCCATGTGAGCCTGGCCTTGAACCCGATGCCGCGACCGTTCGACACTCCCCGCAGGCACCAGCGCCGGCCGTTCTCGCGCACGATCACGTGAATGCCGTTGTCGTTGGTCTTACGCAGGGGATGCACGTTCACGGCCGTCCCGGTCTCCAACGCGTAAGCCCGCAGCCCGGCCACGAGGAGTTGCGGCAATTCCGCGTCCTCATGTTCCGGGCTCATCGCGCGCGTGACATCGACATCGTGCAGGATCTGCTCGAATCGGTCCGAGATCGAAGCTGTCGGCTGGATCGGGTCGTCGGACTTTCGAGGTTCAAGCGAGTCCAGCGGAAAGAAATCGTCCTGGTCGAGGCACAACTTCGCATGGTCTTGGACGCAGCGGAGGACTACTCGCGGAGTGCTGTGCTGCTCCTCGAACACTTTCTGCGCGACCGGCCAGCCGAGCCAGGGGGGCTTGAAGTCGACCTCTTCCATTCTCGCGTCGACATGTCTGGCGATGATCGCCCTAGCGGCATCACCGGTCAATTGCTGGTCAAGTGCGCGAGGCGTCCAAAACCGACCGGGAACTGAAGTCAATGTCGCCTTTTCGAGCCGACTCCAGGACCCGTGCAAGCAGGACACCACGACCAGTGTCCGACGCGACTGCTCGATGAAGTCCATGAGACCCGCCGCCAGATTGCTGAGGCGGCCATCGAGGTCCTTTTCGGATGAATCTCCGAAGGTGTTCAGTTCAGCCTTCCGCACCATCTCATCGATCTGGTCGATGCAGAAGAGGATCGGGCCCACGAGGGCCACCACTTTGGTGAGCGCGAGGAGGACTTCCCGCGGCTGCCGTGCCGTCGGGTGGATACCCCACTGAGTTCGCTTTCCGTCAGTGCTCTCTGTCCTGCAGGACAACCAGTCCTCGGCGATGCCCAGATGATCCGGGTGCCGCGAGGACAGAAGGCACAGCGCGCGCACGACGTCCCGAGCCGCTCCGTCGAGGTAGCCGAACGCGGCGTGTACCGCGGCGACCGCCGCCTCCACGGCTTTCGGATTCGGGTTGTTGTCCTTGATGTTCCACTTGAACTCTTCAGTGAGATCCGTCTGATCGAGGAGCTTCAGCAGAAGCTGCTGGATCTGCTGTCCGCGTTCGCCTGTGCCTTCGGTAAGGCTGAAGAGGAAGGAGAGTAGCGCTGCCGTGGTGAAGTCGTCGCTCCGGTTGATGTCGAGTTGCACGAACAGTCCGCCACCGCGCTCAAGGGCCATGCGCCCCTCCCGCACCAGATGCGTCTTGCCGGAGCCTGGATCGCCGTGGATGACGAGCCCGAGGGCATTGGTGTTTCGGAGCTGTTCGGCGTCCCGGAGCCCTCGTTGCAGATCGGTGGCGGCTTTCCGATTGTGGAGGTCGACGTTGACATCGGCATCCCGCCACACGTCGGTGAACTGCACCGTAAGGTCGAGTTTCAGCAGTGCCTCCAGCGCCCGGCGCATCGGTGCCTCAAGACTCATGCGATCGCCAACCAGTGAAGGTCGTCCCCGCCGATGTTCAAGGCGGCGGCCGTGTCGGCCTCGGACAAGGTGCGACGATTCGCTTCTGAAGTCAGCCTGATCACGCGGCTGCGGTAGAGCAGTCGGAGCGCGTCGTCGAGATCGCCGCGCGCGACCGCTGGCAGAGCTTCACGAAGCCTGCGGAGCGGCACCCAAGACGCTGGCCTCTCGGCGAGGCTGCGGTACTCCTTCGTCAACGCATCGCTGATGTCAGTGTCGAGGGCTTCAGCATCGGTGCTGATGCGATCCGCATTGAAGATCGCCTCCGCCGGAAGATGGTTCCGGTTGAGGAACCGATGGACCGCATTGAAGAGTGCGTAGACGACCCGCAGGTTGGGGACCGATTTCGGGTCGGCGGATCCGGACAGCTCCTCCGCGGCTCGCTGGCGTCCTTTCGGGGTGAGCTCGTACAGGTACGGTTTGCCGGGTCCGCGGTCGCGGAACGAGGCGAGGTAGCCGGCCTCGCTGAGCTTTTCACGCTCTCCGGACTTGATGTCGAGGCCGTAGTTCGCCTTGAGATCGGTGTTCGTGACATCGGTGGGGGGTTCGTGGACCATGAGGGCCAGGATGAGGAATCGTTCGCGCTGAGTCAGGGGCTGCTGCATGGGAATGCTCCAAATCAAAAGAGGGGAAGGGGCTCACGTGAGTTCTTGGAGGACTCGCGCAAAGCTGTCGATCTCCGCGAGCTGTTCGCCGCTCGGGGGGTCAGGGGAGAAGTGGGCCAGTTCGTTCCGTGCGGTGGCTACGATGCTGATCATCCTGAGGAAGTACTCGTGGTCGATGTTCCAGCCGAGTTTGCGCCAGTTTTGTTCGACCTTCAGCATCCTGTGGTAATTGCCGAGGGTCGGTGCGGCGTCGGGCTTCTTCCGAGCCCATGAGGACAAGTACGGTTCGATCACCTTGCGGTCAAGGCATTCGGAGGCTCGCTTGCGGATCCGAATCTCGATGGTGCTGATGGTGAGGATCGGAGAATGGAGTGAGACGAACTCCTGCAGCAGGTCTCCGACGGTGACGATGCCCAAAGGTTTGCCGTCGTCGCTGGCGACGATGCCGAAGCCGGTGGCGCACAATTCGTCGACCAGATCGAGGACCAGGTGGTCCGGCTTGAGCTGGCGGATCGGTTCGCGTGCGTCGGCGACTTTGTCCAGGGGCCTGCGAAGGGTTGCCCGAGTGATGCTGCGTTCGCTGATCGCCCCGCGCAGGCTGCCGCTCTCGTCCACCACTGCGAGCTGTGAATAATCCCGGCTCGTCATTTCCGTGATGGCTTTCGCGATGGGGTCGGTCTCGGCTACGCACGCCACCACTTGGCTTGCGCCGCGAAGATGCCCGATCCTCAGGGCGCCTTCGGCACTCGATTCAGGGGCGTCTCCGGTCGTGCTCGTGGAGGCGGGAATCAGCGTCACCAGACTCTCGGCCCACACCTCTGTGAACGGTGGTTCTGTTGTGAGTCCGTGCCGAGTCAGGTCAGCCTGGACCAGGTCGACGCTTTCAGGAGTTCGGCGAGTGACGCCCCACTCGTTGAGCAGGTCGCGAACACTGAGTTTGACGGGTGTATTTTCCGATTGTGCAGCTTGCTTGAGGAAGTCTTCGGGGTTGGTCGGGACGGTGGCTGATGCGCTGATCGACTCATCGGACGCCATCGGTCAACGCTAACGCAATTCAAGTCGCAGTGGGGTGACGGAATTTCAGTCAGAAATACGACAGTTCAGCGCTTTCCGCAGATCAGGACTATCGCTATCGGCACCGGATGGCTATCGTCGGCCCATGCCAGACCCCAAGAGTGACAACCGGAGCCGCTTTCACCGCATTTTGTGCGGAGATGAGCGGTACGACGGAGTCGGGACGCCTGTAGAGCAGGCGCGCCGCTATCGCCAAGAAGTGCTCGTACCAGAGGCCATCAGCCGCATCGAAAAGCGAAACGCCGCTGAACATCATCGAGCGGTCGATCTGCTGGTGAGCCTCTCGGGTTTCTCACCGGAGACGACGATCTTCGCTGCGGCCTTTCTGCAACCGAAGGAGCTCCTCGTTCTCGTCTCGCACACCGTCCGAGACGGTGTCGATTTCATCAGAAGTAACGTTAGGCTTCCTGCGTCCCATGTCGACGTCCGACGTGTGGACCCGCTCGATCCGGTCGACATCTATGAGCAGATCCGGAAGTCGGTCGATGACTTCAAGCGATTCAACGGAGTTCCGCATCCGAAAGTCATCGTCGACATCACCGGAGGCAAGAAATGCATGTCGGCTGGAGCCGCACTGGCGGCGACGCAGCTTGACTTGCGGATGTGCTATATCGACGGCGATTTCAACCCTGGTATCCGGCAGCCGGAGCCCGGAACCGAGCGGCTGGAAATACTCGACAATCCCACGAAGATGTTCGGGGATCGCCAGATGGAATCCGCGGTTCTGGAGTTCCGGAATGGCACTTACGCGGCCGCATACCACCGGTTCGAATCCGTCGCCCAGACCTCGCCGACGCCGGCGCGAGCCCGCTTCGGCTGTGACCTGGCGATGCTCTACCGAGCCTGGAGCGACTTGGACTTCCAGGAGCTGGGTGAATCTGTGAAGGCCATGCGCGACCGGTTGCGGGACAGTTCCTACCGATGTGAATCGGGTTTGGAGGAGCGGATTCGAGCGCAATTGACGTTCTTGGGCGGATTGGCTCGCAAACCTGAAAGCGAGCCGCTGACCATGTCCTTCTTCCTGCTCGGCGAGCATTATCGGAAGCACGGGCGACACGACTTCGCCGCGCTCCTGTACTACCGAATGCTGGAGAGCCTGTTCGAGATGCGGCTGAAGGAGCACGGTATCGATTGCGCCAAACCCGTCTGGTCTCACCTCGACATCGAGTTGGAAGTGTTCACGCAGCAGTTCAGTGAGCTTTCGGAATCGGTGTTCGAACGCGCGTTCAGGGGGCTGCCGTTCCGGATCGGCATGGTCGAATCGGCCCTGCTGCTGAAGGTTCTCCAGGACCCGCTGCTTCCCTTGTTCGGCCTCGACAAGGTCAAGGCCCTGAAGTATCTGCGCTCGCTGTCCGAGTCGCGCAACAGATCGGTGCTCGCGCACGGTGACACAACGGTGTCATCGGACTTCAGCGAGCGGCTGGGAGGTTTTGCGCTGCAGGCACTCCGGGCCTATTGGGGGCTGGTTCACGCTGATCAGGGGGTCGACGACAGAATCGATCAACTTCGCTTCGTGGACGGCATATGATCGGCTCCGTCTTCGAACGGAGCCAGTGTGATGACCGAACCGAAGACGATGAGGTTGTGGCGACCGTGTGAGCCGGCTGAGCTTGAGCTGCTTCGCGAGTCCGATTGGTCTGCTTAGTCCCCGCGGCTCCTGAACAGCCGAGTCGGGGATCTGAACCGGGCATCGGTCTTTCGGCCGAGGTTGCGGGATCGGAATCGGCCTGATTGCTGAGGGCGCGGGGTTGAGTTCGGTGCGAGAATCGGGCGGATGAGCGCTGTGGTGGATCGCCGATGAACGTGATGGTTCCGGGGTTGAGCATGTCTCCCTTGGAGATTGCGGTGTTGGTCGGTGCCGTTGCGGTGGTGCTTGCCCGCTGGTTTCCTGGTCGTGCTCGTCGGGTGGTGCTGCTTTCGGGGGCGGGGGTCCTTGCGGTTTTCGGGGCCGCGTTGGCGGTGTTCGGTCTGCGTTGGCAGATGGTGCCGGTCTTCGTGGGTGCCGTGATCGTGCTTGCCGTGTGGGTCGTTTCGGCCGCTGTGCGGCGGCGTTCCGGACGGCCTCAGAGGTGGGTGCGGTGGTGGGTCGCGCTGCCTGGCTCGTTGGCGTGTCTGGGTCTGGTCGCGGCGACACCCGTTGCGACCTGGGCGATGCCGGTGCCGGTGTATCCCGAACCGACTGGGGCTCATGCGGTAGGCACTGTCGCGTTGCAGTGGACCGATGAAGAGCGGCTTGAGCTGTTCACTGAGGACCCCGATGACCATCGGACGATCGTCGTCCAGCTCTGGTATCCGGCGCAGGAGGTTTCGGAGGCCGAACGAGCCGTCGGTGGGCGGGAGACGGTGGAGGAGTCGCGGGCGGTGGCTGCGTCGTCGGCCGATTTCTTCGGGATTCCCGGCTTCCTGCTCGACCAGTCCGCCGAGGTCCGTTCGCACGCGGTGTTCGACGCGCCGGTGGCCGCCGGAGGTGAGCGGTATCCCGTCATCGTGTTCTCTCCGGGCCTGACCGGGACACGCACGGCGAACACCGTTCTCGCCGAGGAATGGGCCAGTCACGGCTATGTGGTCGCCAGCGTCGACCACACCTACGACGCGGCCGTCACCTTCATCGACGGTGAGCCGGTGTACTCGCGCAACTTCGATGCAGGCGCCGACGAAGCGGCGGCTACCAGGGAGAACCTTGCCATGCGGATGGCGGATCTCAGTTTCGTGCTCACTCAGATCGAGCGGCTTGACAGCGGGGAGATTCCGGGTTCGTTGGCGGGGAGGCTGGACACCGAGCGTGCCGCCGTCGCAGGGCATTCAAGGGGCGGGGCTGCCGCGCTGATGACGGCGGCCGCGGATCCGCGTTTCGCGGCGGTGGTCCACATTGACGGCGGGCTCGAACCGTCGCTGCCGCCGCAGCCGTTCGACCAGCCGGCGCTGTCGATCACCAGCCCCATCTCGGCGGCCGAAAATCCGGACTACATTCCCGCGCTGGAGCGGGCCCTCGAGCTCGGCACCGCCGAGAATCACCGCGTCGAACTTGCCGACGCCGGGCACTTCTCTTTCACCGATGCTGCGCTCTACTTCCCGCCCGTGCCTTCGGTACTCGGAACCGTGGGCCGCACCGAGGGCCTGCGCCTCACGGCCGAGGTCACCACGGTCTTCCTCGACGCGACCCTCCGCGGGAAGTCGGTTGATCTGTCCGCAGCGCTGGCGCGGTACGGCGAGCACACCGTCTACCGGTGATGATCACTCACTGAGCCGGACCGGGTGCTTGCTCATTATCGAGACCCGGTTGAACGCGTTGATGGTGATCGCCACCCAGATCACCGCAGAGATCTGGTCGTCGGCGAGCGCCTCCCGGGCCATCTCGTAGGCCGATTCCTGCGCGGCGGCATCAGCGAGGTTGGTCGTCGCCTCCGCCAGGGCGAGGGCCGCTCGTTCGGCGTCGGTGAACAGTGCCGTGTCTCGCCAGGCTGCGAGGACACCCAGTCTTTGCGTCGACTCGCCCGCCTGCAAAGCCGCCTTCGTGTGGCGGTCGAGGCAGTAGGCGCACTGGTTCATCTGCGACACGCGGAGGTTGACCAGCTCGACGAGGATGCGGTCGAGTCCGGCCTCGGCGGCGACCGCTCGCGCCGTCTTCGCGGTCTGGCGCAGGGCCTGGAAGGCCTCGGGGCTCTGCTGGTCGATGAAGATCCTCGGCCGTGGGGATCCGGTCGCGCTGCTCAATTTCGGTCTCCTTCGGGTTTGCTGCCCGCTGTTCATCCGTGTTCGGTGGCCGTCACGGCCTACTCATGGCAAGATAGTTGATATGACATCTAACCTACGCGGGCGGTGGTCCCGTTGAGCAACGTGGAAGCCGAGCCGACCGCCATTCGGTGTGACCCTCCGGGCGGGGCATCGCAGGTCGAAGTGCTCACCGCGCGCGAGGTGCCCCTGGGCGGCCCGCGGGCGTTGAAGGTGCGGCGGACGCTGCCGCAGCGGGCGCGCACCCTGATCGGCGCCTGGTGCTTCGCCGACCACTACGGCCCCGTCGAGGTCCCGGCCTCGGGCGGCATGGACCTCCCCACCCACCCCCACACCGGCCTCCAGACCGTGAGTTGGCTGTTCAGCGGCGAGATCGAGCACCGCGACAGCCTCGGCACCCACGCGCTCATCCGTCCCGGCGAGCTCAACCTCATGACCGGCGGGCGCGGCATCTGCCACTCCGAGGTCTCGACGCCGAGCACCACCGTTGTCCACGGCGTCCAGCTCTGGGTCGCGCTCCCCGAAGCGCACCGCGACGCCGGGCGCGCCTTCCAGCACCACGCCCCCGAACCCGTCCGGATCGACGGGGCAGAGCTCCGGGTCTTCCTCGGCACGCTCGCCGGGAGCACCTCACCGGTGCAGACCTTCACGCCGCTCCTCGGCGCCCAGATCGACCTCGAACCGGGCGCCGCGATCAGCCTCACCGTGGACCCCGCCTTCGAGCACGGCCTGCTCGTCGACGCCGGGAACGTCCGCCTCGGCGACGTCCTCGTGCGCCCAAGCGACCTCGGCTACACGCCTCGCGGCGCTGACACCCTCACTCTGGTGAACGAGTCGGACGCCCCGGCGCGCGCGATCCTGCTCGGCGGCCCTCCCTTCGAGGAGGCGATCGTCATGTGGTGGAACTTCATCGGGCGCACCCACGAGGACATCGTCCAGGCCCGGAACGACTGGGAGGCCGTCTCCGACCGCTTCGGCGACGTCGACGGCTATGCGGGGAAACGGCTTCCGGCCCCCGCCTTGCCCAATGCCGTCATCACTCCGCGCGCCAACCCGCCGCGCCGGACGAACCAAGGCACTGACCCGGCCGCAACTTCGAAAGCAGGGGAACCGATGAACGAGACCGCTCCGACCGTCGAGCGCGTGGACATCGAGCACCGGTACGCGATCCTCGTGGACGGCGAACGCGCCGGCTTCACCGCCTACCGCGACCGCGGTGACCAGCGCGTCTTCTACCACACCGAGGTGGACAAGGCCTTCGCCAGGCAAGGGCTGGCGGGTCAGCTGGTCCAGGAGGCGCTCGAGGACGCGCGCGAGTCCGGGAAGCGGATCGTGCCCGTCTGCCCGTACGTCGCGCGGTTCATCAAGCGGCACAGCGAGTTCGAGGACGCCGCCGACCCTGTGACTCCTGACGTCCTGGAGTGGCTGGAGAAGGCGCTGGCCTGAGGGCCGGGCCTCCCGAGGGGCGCGGGTCACCGCCGGAATATCGGCGCGCGGGCCCGCGTTGCGAGCAAGTAGATGACATATCAATTAACTGATCTGGAAAGGCCGGAGACCATGCAGTTCGGCATCTTCACCGTCGGCGACGTGACCGCCGACCCGACCACGGGCCGCACGCCGACCGAGCACGAGCGGATCAAGGCGATGACCGAGATCGCGGTCAAGGCCGAAGAGGTCGGACTGGACGTCTTCGCCACCGGCGAGCACCACAACCCGCCGTTCGTGCCCTCCTCGCCGACCACGATCCTCGCCTGGATCGCCGCGCGCACCGAGCGGATCGTCCTGTCCACCTCGACCACGCTGATCACCACCAACGACCCGGTGAAGATCGCCGAGGACTTCGCGACGCTCCAGCACCTCGCCGACGGCCGCGTCGACCTCATGATGGGCCGCGGCAACACCGGCCCGGTCTACCCGTGGTTCGGCAAGGACATCCGCGACGGCATCGACCTCGCCGTCGAGAACTACGCACTGCTGCACCGGCTCTGGCGCGAGGACGTGGTCGACTGGGAGGGCCGGTTCCGCACGCCGCTGCAGGGCTTCACCGCCACGCCCCGGCCGCTGGACGGCGTGCCGCCGTTCGTGTGGCACGGCTCCATCCGCTCCCCGGAGATCGCCGAGCAGGCCGCCTACTACGGCGACGGCTTCTTCCACAACAACATCTTCTGGCCCAAGGAGCACACCAAGAAGCTCATCGACCTGTACCGCGACCGCTACGAGCACTACGGTCACGGCACCCGCGAGCAGGCCATCGTCGGCCTCGGCGGCCACGTCTACATGCGACACAACTCGCAGGACGCGATCCGCGAGTTCCGCCCGTTCTTCGACAACTCGCAGCAGATGGGAGGCGGGGTCTCCATGGAGGAGTACATGGAGCGGACTCCGCTCACCGTCGGCACGCCCGAGCAGGTCATCGAGAAGACGCTCGCCTTCCGCGACCACTTCGGCGACTACCAGCGCCAGCTGTTCAATGTGGATGGCGGCGGCGTCTCGCACAAGGCCGCCCTGGAGCAGATCGACATGCTCGGCGAGGAGGTCGTGCCGGTGCTGCGCAAGGAGTTCGCGAAGCGCAGGCCCGCCGGCGTGCCCGACGCGCCCACCCACGCCTCGCTGCTCGCCCAGCGCCTTGCTGCACTCCAGCCCTGAAAACCACTGCCTCACAAGGAGGACCGATGAACGAGGACTTCAACGACTACCTGCCGAACGGCGAGATCGCGCCCGACCGTTGGGTGAGCGCCACGCACCTCTTCGATCAAGGCGATCCGGGCAGCGCCGCGGGCGCGCCGCGCGAGGAGAGCGACTTCGAACGCTGGGAGCGGGCGCAGGCCCGCTTCGAAGCCAAGGACTTCATCGGCGCCGCGCGCCTGCTCGCCGCCATCGTCGCGGCGTCCCCGCAGCCGTCAGCGCCCCGGCTCCTGCTCGCCCGCGCCTACTACCACTCCGCGCAGCTTCGGAGCGCCGAAGAGCAGTTGCGCGAGCTCATCGACCGCAACCCGGTCGAGCACTACGCGCACCTGCTGCTGGGACGTACCTTGGAACGGCAGGGACGTCAGGAGGAGGCGGCGCGCTGGCTGCGCATGGCCGCCGCGTTCTCCGGTGGGAACGCCGCGGCATAGGCCGCGAGCAGCATTCGACGACGTGCCGACGACCTCGGCGAACGGAGCACGAGACGATGAACGACGCAGCCGCGACCCAGCGGATCCTCAACCGGGTGGACACCAGCAGGCGCCTGGGCCCGGACGCCCAGGTCGACGACAAGGCGCTGGCGTTCGCCCCGCCCGATCCGTCCCTGACCGACCCGTTCCTGATCATGGCCGAGGACTGGTTCTCGACGCCGGGCTTCGAATGGCACCCGCACCGCGGCCTCGAGACCGTCACGTTCGTGGTCGACGGCGTGCTCGAACACGGCGACAACCTCGGCCACGCGGGCGCGCTCGAACCGGGGGAGGTGCAGTGGATGACCGCCGGGAAGGGCATCGTCCACCGCGAACTGGCCTACCGCAACGAGCACGCGCACACGCTCCAGCTGTGGCTCAACCTGCCGCGCTCCAAGAAGATGACGGACTCGCGCTACCAGGACCTCACCCGTTCGGCGGTGCGCCGGGTCACCGCTCCGGGCGTGGTCTTGGAGGTCCACGCGGGTACCGTGGCGGGCGTCGAGGGGGCGGCCGAGACGAACCAGTCGGTGCAGGGCCTGCTCGCGATCATCGATCCGCCGGCGTCCTACGACCTCGCCGTTCCGGCAGACCATCGCCTGTTCGCGCACGTCATCAGCGGTAAGGCGCTGGTCGGCGGGCGCGAGATGAGCCCGGGCCAGACCGGCTGGTCCGATCCGGTGCGCGGCGCGGAATCCACGGCGCTGCACCTGGCCGTGCCCGACGGGGACGCCCCGGCCCGGATCATGGTCTACAGCGGGACGCCGCTGCGCGAGCCGGTCGCGTTCGGCGGCCCGTTCGTGATGAACACCAAGGCCGAGATCGCCCAGGCCTTCAACGACTTCCAGGCCGGGACGTTCGGGCCGGTGCCCCGCCAGGCCCGCCTCGCCTACGACCGCTGAGCACCGCAGGGCCATCGCTGCATGAGTGACGCGTCAACGACTGCCAAGTAGACTCGGCGGCGTGAACGACACCGTCCCATGGCTCAGTGAGGAAGAGCAGCGGGCCTGGCGCGCCTACGTGCGGCTGCACCAGAAGCTCAGCGCCCGCCTGGTCGCCGACCTCCAGACCCGCTCGAAGCTCTCCGGCGCCGACTTCGCGGTGCTCGTCGCGCTCACCGACGCCGCCGAGGGCCGGCTCCGGTTCCAGGAACTGGCCGAGGAGATCGACTGGGAGCGCAGCCGCCTCTCGCACCAGGTCGGCAGGATGATCAAGCGCGACCTGGTCGCCCGGGAGGAATGCGCCGAGGACGGCCGCGGCGCGTTCGTGGTGATCACCCCGCACGGGCGCGAGGTCATCGAAGCCGCCGCCCCCGAACACGTTGCCACCGTCCGTCGCCTCGTGGTCGATGCGATCAGCGCCGAGGATTTCGCCGCGCTCGGTCGCATCTCCGCGCAGCTCATCGAGCACCTCGACAACGAGCCCGCCTAGCGCGCCGCCCTAGTCCGCGAGCAGGTCGCGGACCAGCGGGATGACCTTGGTGCCGTAGAGCTCGACGGCCTTCAACCGCGCACTCGTCGTCACGCCGCCGCCTGCGGAGTAGATGAGGTCGAACCGCCCGACGTCGAGGGCCTTGATCGCGCGGGCCATCTTGCGCGCCACGGTCTCGGGCGAGCCGATGTAGAGCGAACCGTGCTCCACCTCGGCGTCGAACTCCTCGCGGCGCAGCGGCTGCCAGCCGCGCAGCGCCCCGATGCGGTCGCGGATCTCCTTGTAGCCGGGGTAGAACAGCCGCTTGGCCTCCTCGTCGGTGTCGGCGATGAACCCCGGTGAGTGCATCCCGACCGGATAGGCGGTCGTCCCCAGTTCGGTTGCGGCCCTTCGGTAGAGGTCGACGTACGGGGAGAACCGCTCGGGCGGGCCGCCGATGATGGCGAGCATGAGCCGGAACCCGTAGCGGGCGGTGCGGACCACCGACTGGGGCGAGCCGCCCACGCCGACCCACGTGCTGAGCCGCCCGGACTCGGTCTTGGGATACACGTCGGCGTCCCGCAGCGCGGGGCGCGTGGTGCCCTCCCAGGTCACGGGCTTCTCGTCGAGGAGCTTGTGGAACAGGTCGACCTTCTCCTCGAAGAGCAGGTCGTAGTCGGCCATGTCGTAGCCGAACAGCGGGAACGACTCGGTGAACGAGCCGCGGCCGAGGATGACCTCCGCGCGGCCGTTCGAGAGCGCGTCGACCGTGGCGAACCGCTGGAACACGCGCACCGGGTCGTCGGAGCTGAGCACGGTCACCCCGGAGGCGAGCCGGATCCGCGAGGTCCGCGTGGCGATCCCGGCCAGGACGGTCTCGGGCGTGGAGATCGCGAACTCGGGCCGGTGGTGCTCGCCGAGGGCGATGACGTCGATGCCGACCGCGTCCGCGAGGACCGCCTCGTCGACGGTGGCCCGGATGGCCTGGGCGAACGAGGTGACGTTGCCCTGGTCGTCCCGGGTCAGGTCCCCGAAGGTGTCGATGCCGAACTCGATGCCGCCCACAGTGCGCTCCTCGCTGGTCTTCGGGCCGCTTCGCTGTCACCGCGAAAGCCCGAGAAATGATTGACATGTCAACAATAACGCGGCATAGATGATGCGTCAACTACCGGAGTTCTCGGATAGGGTTCCGTCCATGTCCATGCCTGTGGCGATCACCGTCGACGCCGCCGCCGACCGCGGCGACCTCGAACCCGTATACCGCTTCTTCGGCGCCGACGAGCCGAACTACGCGACCCTCCCCGACGGCGAGAAACTCCTCGGAGAGATCGGCCGGCTCGGCGGCGCGCAGCCGTTCTTCCGCGCCCACAACCTCATGACCACCGGCGACGGCACGGCGGCGTTCAAATGGGGCTCCACCAACATGTACACCGAAGACGCCCAAGGGAACCCGGTCTACGACTGGACCATCGTCGACCGGATCTTCGACACCTACCTCGCCAACGGCGTCAAACCCTACGTCCAGATCGGCTTCATGCCCGAAGCCCTGTCCACCGGGCCCGCGCCCTACCGCCACCAGTGGCAACCCGGCGACCCCTACGAGGACATCTACACCGGCTGGGCCCACCCGCCCAAGGACTACGACGCCTGGCGCGACCTCGTCGCCGCCTGGACGGCCCACTGCGTGGAACGCTACGGCCGCAACGAGGTCGAGCAGTGGTACTGGGAGGTGTGGAACGAGGCCAACCCCGCCGACGGCTACTGGCACGGCACCCCCGAGGAGTTCCGCAAACTCCACGACTACGCCATCGACGGGGTGCGCAGGGCCCTGCCGACCGCCAAAGTCGGCGGCCCCGACACGGCCGGGCCCGGCGGGCAGTGGATGCGCGACTTCCTCGAGCACTGCCTGCGCGGCGTCAACCACGCCACCGGCGGCACGGGCACGCCGCTCGACTTCATCGCCTTCCACGCCAAGGGCGTCCCCGAATTCGTCGATGGGCACGTGCGCATGGGCATCGCACCGCAACTGCGCGACGTCGACGAGGGCTTCCGCATCGTGGCCTCCTACCCCGAACTGCGCTCCACCCCGATCGTGATCGGCGAATGCGACCCGGACGTCTGCGCCGCGTGCGCCGCCGAGGTCTATCCGCCCAACGCCTACCGCAACACCTCGCTCTACGCGAGCTACACCGCGGCCTCCTTCGCCCGGCTCCACGACCTCGCCGAACGCCACGGCGTGCACCTCGAAGGGGCGCTCACCTGGGCGTTCGAGTTCGAGGACGAGGCGATCTTCGCCGGCTTCCGCCAGCTCGCCACCACCGGCGGCATCACCTTGCCGGTGTTCAACGTCTTCCGCATGTTCGGCCGCATGAGCGGACGCCGGGTCGCCGCACGCAGCGACGCCGAGGTCCCACTCGAAACCGTGATGAGCGCGGGCATCCGCGGCGAACGGGCGGACGTCTCGGCACTGGCGGCCCTCGACGGCGACTCGCTCACCGTGCTGGCCTGGCACTACCACGACGACGACCTGCCCGGACCCGACGCGGCCATCACGCTCGAACTCGAGCACCTGCCCGCGCCGGACGGAGTGGCGACGTTCACCGAGTACCGGGTGGACCCCGAACACGGCAACGCCCACACCGCCTGGCAGCGCATGGGAGCCCCCGCCACGCCCACGACGGAGCAGCTGGCCGAACTCAGACAAGCCGGAGGCCTGCACGCGATGCCACCGCAACAGATCACCGTCCAAGACGGCAGCGCCAAAGTGACGACACTGCTTCCCCGCCAAGGAGTCGCACTACTGGAGTTCACCTGGTAGGTGATCCGCAGAGCGTCTACCACCCGCACCTGACCTGACACGGTCGCTCGGCGCCATCGTTCATGATGGAACGCATGCTCAACCGAACCGGCGCAAGGCTCGGCCGCCAAGCAGCCCGACTCGTCGCCAGCTCCGGCCGCTGCGCGATCGCTCCGGGTCTCACCAAAGCAGAATTCGACCGGATCGAAGCAGCATTCGGCATCGAATTCAGCGACGACCACCGAGAATTCCTCGCCGCAGGACTACCGCTGGACCTCCCTGCTAATGCGGCGGACCGCGTCACCGGATGGCCCGACTGGCGCTACGGCAACCCCGAAAGCCTCCGCGCACGCCTGCGCTGGCCGGTCGAGGGCGTGCTCTTCGACGTCGAGCACAACGTGTTCTGGGACGAAACCTGGGGCCCGCGCCCAAGCAGAACCGCGGACGCCCTCGCTGAAGCGCGAGGGCACCTCGCCCACGTACCGGTCATGGTCCCGGTCTGCTCACACCGCTATCTACCCGCGGGCCGAGGCGACTGGGGCCACCCGGTCCTCTCGATGTACCAGACCGACATCATCATCTACGGCGGCGACCTGACCGCCTACCTCCACAAAGAACTCGGCATCCGCAACCCGAACCCCGGCACGGAACCACACCCGACCGTCGAATTCTGGCGAGACCTCGTCAGCTGAGCCAGCCAGCCCGCTCTTCATAACCAGCGCCCGATGAACCACGGCCGGAAAAACTGATGCGTACCAGGCACCGGTTGTGGCAGAGTCGCGGCGCTCCCTCCCGAACGGAACCAGTGCGATGACCAACCCGAAGACCATGACCTTGTGGCGCCCCTGCGGACCGGCTGAGCTCGACTTGGTTCGCGAGTCCGGCTGGACTGCCTGGCCGCCACGGCTACCCGACCAGCCGATCTTCTACCCGGTCCTCAATGAGGACTACGCAACCAGGATCGCCCGAGACTGGAATGCACCCCGCGACGGCGTTGGCTACGTGACGCGCTTCGAACTCGACCGCACCTTCGCCGAGAGATACCCGATCCAGCAAGCCGGCGGCGAGACCATCCTCGAACTCTGGGTCCCAGCCGAGGAACTGGAAGAGTTCAACCGTCACATCATCGGCCCGATCGAAGTCGTAGGCGAGTACCACGCCGCTGATCCAAAGAATTGACGCGAAAGGCCCGGACCGCAAGGTCCGGGCCTTTCTCAATCTGCAGGGGTGACAGGAATCGAACCTGCAACCTTCGGCTTTGGAGGCCAGCGAACAAATTCATATCTACCTGCGGAAACGCTGAATCGAGCCATTTTTCCACCTCCGTCGAGCCTGGCAGATGCTACCGTCGAGTAATCTCCTGTCCTGGGGAAATGCGCGTGCGGACGGATTCTGCCAGTCGCGGCCTCGTTGATGTCCCGGGGCGTTCGCGCTCATCCCGCGGCTTTGATCCCGCGGGCATTGGTGGGCCTCGCGCCGATGGTCAGTCTCGTTTGTGAATCCGGATGAGCAGTTGCTCGGTCAGCACCTGGTTGGCGGAGTCCTCGTCTCGCATGCCCGGTGGGGGGCAGGTGCCCGGCGTCGACGAGTGCTATGTCGAGGTGCTGGAACCGGTGGTCTCCACCTGCGCCCACTGGCGACGCCGCCACCAAACCCGCGCCAGACAATCCCACTACTAGCGGAAACTCAAGCAGCACAACAGATTGCGGCTGTCATGCTATGCATTCTGGCGTTCTTCGGCATCACCAACTGGGAAGAACTGACAGGCTCCGTTCCGTCCGGTGGTGGGATCGCTGACATCAGCGTCGGCGAATGCTTCGACCTCGTCACCATCGATGACCCCCCAGTACCAGCACCATGTGACGAGTCCAAGTTCGAGGTTCTCGGGCGCTTCCCTCACGACGAAAGCTCATACGAGCAGTACTGGGGCTTTTCGAACGCGGTGGACGGGTTCACGGAAGGCAGGTACGAGATGGCAACGTGCGCTGTCGCGCTCGGGTGGAACCTTGAGGAGGGACGCGACCCCTCCCTCCAGGCGTTGTCCATCTACACCGACAACGGTCGCGAAGTGCTCTGCCACAAGATGGGTTAGCAGCCATCCTCGCACTGAGAGCAGACAGTACTGTCCGTTCTCATTTCATCTGAGGCATGGTCAAGGTACTGACCTGTGGTTCTCAATTTAGTGGGGGCACATCCAAGACCGCTAGCCCTAGACGAGAGGCACGCATGGCGGTCGGAGCTGTCAGTTCTCATGAGCTAATGCACGTCGCATCAATTATGAGGCACCGCAGGCGGCTATGCACCGCCGACGAGCCGGTTGAGTCCACCCGGCGCACCACGTCCAGCGATCCGAGATCGGCAGGTGGGACCCGGTGTTCTTCCAGGTCGGCCAGTCACTCCGAGGGGGGTGACTGGCCGACCTGGAAGAACACCCTGGCCTGTGTGGGCCGTAGGCTCGAACGATGACCCCGCAGCCACCCCCGGTGGATGTCCTTCCCACGCACAAGCGGCGGTGGCGCAGCCCCTGGTCCTGGATCGTCGTTACCACCGTCATCTTCATCTCCGCCGCGATGACCCTTGCCTACCTCTTCTTCACCGCCCCCATCCCGGACAACACGCCAGACACGACAGGTATCAACGCAGAAGCGGCTGCGCAACTGGATGCAGCGGCAGAGCTGGAGATTGCGCGCCTGCGCGCCGAGGCCCGCCGCAACACCCTCGCTCTCGGCGCCGGCCTCGCTGCACTCGCAGCACTCGCCTTGTCAGCACGCCGCCAGCACCATCACGAGCACTCCACACGTGAGGCCCAAGCTGCCGAACTCCGTCGACAACTCTCCCTCGAAGACAAGGCCGCCAAAGACATCGAGGACGCGACGCAGCGGCGGATCATCGACGCCCGCATCCGCGCCATTGAACAGCTCGGCTCCAAAAACTCCGTTGTCCGCATCGGCGGCCTGCACACCCTCGAACGCATCGGCCAGCTTCACCACGAGCTCCAGCAAGTCATCTTTGATGAAATCTGCGCCTACCTCCGCCGCCCCCCCACCCCATCAGGAACAGCGAAACTCACGCCACTCTCGGCACGACAGTTCGAACCTATCGGCCCCGCGCCCCTCAAAGACGCGAGCGATGAAGATGAGAGCCAGGTCCGCAAAACCGCCCAGGAGATCCTGCAACGCCACCTCAACCCCGGCGACCCGGAGCAGTACTGGGAGCACTTCCACCTGAACCTGCGCAATGCCCACCTCAACGAAGTTCAGCTCTTGGGCTGCCACCTGGTCGGGTCCGACTTCACTAATGCAACCTTCACCGGTTATGCGGATTTCGAGGGAACGACCTTCACCAGTTACGCGGGCTTCAACAAGGCGACCTTTACCGGCGACGCTGACTTCACCAGCGCGATCTTCACCGGTTATGCGGATTTCGAGGGAACGACCTTCACCGGCGACGCTGACTTCATCAGCTCGACCTTCACCGGCGATGCGGACTTTGAGGACGCGAACTTCGCCAAAGGTGCTTGCTTCTCAATGGTGCACTTCACCCACGAGATGGAATTCTCCGAAAGCGACACGAACTTCACTAGCTCGACCTTCACCGGCGACGCTGACTTCTCGGCGGCGTTCTTCAGCGACGGCGGGAACTTCGAGGGTGCGGTCTTCACCGGCGACGCGGACTTCGGGGACGCGCACTTCGAGGGTCCCATCGGGTTCGGTCGAGGGCGGATCCAGGGGGGTCTTCGTGCGAGGAGTCTGGCCTTGCTCGAAGCGCTGGAAAGTCAAGACACTCACTTGGCTACCGGTGCAGCACATCGGCTGCCCGAACGGTGGGGCCTGGAACCAGACCCGGCCAACCTCGAATGGGGTCGCCTTAAAGGACCGGCACGGGCGAACGAAGGAGGCGGAACGAAGAATACCTCAGATGTGATGAGACTGCCCGCGAAGAACTGAGACAGGACAAGTACGCCATATCGCCCTGACCTGCGAAAACACAACCCGCTGGGAGACAATCTGAGAGCCTTCCAGGCGTTGCCCCTGCCTCGGTGTATAGGCGCGTGTCAGCTTAGCCTCAGTTATTCTGCGGCTCAATGTCCTTGATGGAACCTGAAGACGAAAGGTGCCCGTTCACCTGCGAAGATACGTGTGCTTAGGACGTAAAAGCGCGGCTGAAGGAGCACCTCTCGGGTGAAGCGTATCGGATGGGACCGGGGCCTGGACGTGGCCTGTGACGGCAAAGGCCTGGTCGGACACGCAGGCGTGGTCCTGTTGCGCCGCTTGGCTGATCGAGTCGGATTGACCGGCGAGCTCTCGGCGGCGCTGCCGGTTTCGGCGGCTCGGGGTTGGCTGGACCGCTCGACGGTGTTGGTGCAGTTGGCGATCGCGATCAGTCTCAGGGCCGTGAATCTGTCCGACGCAGAGCGTCTCGCCGACCATCACGGCCCGCTCGGGCTTTCGGGCGGGTCGGACTCGACCATGCGGCGGTTGCTGGCTGGGCTCGATGCGGCCGCGCATCGCCGCTTGGCGCGGGCCAGGGCGCGGGTCCGCTCCTGCGTCTGGGCGCTACTGGAGGCCGCTGAGCAGGGTTTCCCCTGGGTCTGCGTGGCGGGCAAGACGTTGACCGGCTGGTGCGTGATCGACATGGACGCCACGATCATCACCTGCGCGACCAGGAAAGAAGGCGCGGCCGGGACGCTCTGGGCACCTGGGGACATCACCCGCTCGCGGCCTGGTGCGCGAACACCCTCGAATGCCTGGCCATGACGCTCAGACCCGGGAACGCCGGCGCGAACGACGCGGCCGACCACATCACGGTGTTCACCGCCGCCCTCGCGCAGGTCCCGGCCGCCTGGCGTCGCCGGGTCCTGGTCCGGATCGACGGGGCCGGGGCGAGTCGGGCACTGCTGGAACACTTCCCCGGCCTGAACACCCGGTGGCGGCGCGTGTACTACACCGTCGGGTGGACGATGCGGACCGCCGAAGAGGCCGCGATCGCATGCCTGCCCGAGACCGCCTGGTGCGAGGCGGTCCGGACCGACGGCACTGTCCAGCATGGCTACTGGGTCGCCGAGCTCACCGCTCTCGCCGCCAAACCCGGTTGGCCGAGCGGCATGCGGCTGATCGCCCGCCGTGTCCGCCCCTCCCGGCGCCAGGTCAAGAACATGACCGACTTCGAGCGGGCCACCGGCTGGGTCTACTCCGTCCAGGCCACCAACATCGGCCACACCGGGATCGAGCGCGGGGCCGGGACCGGCACCGTCCAGTTCCTTGACGTGCTCCACCGAGGCCATGCTGTGGTCGAAGACCGTGTCCGGCAGGCGAAAGCCTGCGGCCTGCACCTGCTGCCCTCGCAGTCCTGGGCCGTGAACGAGGGATGGATGCTCGCGGCGAACCTCGCCGCCGACCTCGACACCTGGCTCAGGCTCCTGGGCCTGCGCGACCAGGAAGGCCTCGCAGGCGCCGAGATCAACGCGATGCGCCACCGCCTCTACGCCCTCCCCGCACGCATCACCCATCATGCCCGCAAGCGCACCCTCCGCCTCGCCGCCCACTGGCCCTGGGCTGCAGCGTTCGCCCTGTGCTGGAACCGGATCGGTGCCATCGCACCGCCTACTGCTTTATCTCGAACCCCGCCCCACCGACCCGCCGCCCAGAGGAGGAAACGCGGCCGCCACCAGGCAAGCGACACCGCCTGGCGTCCACCGCCACGACACCGCGGCCCGGCACCACCGCACATGGTCGCGGACAAACCGGGAGAACCCAGACCATCACTCAAGTCACACAGGACACAGACGAATCGAGGCTAGCGTCGATCAGCGGACTGAATTTCGCGATCCGAGCGCGCTCAGATGAGCCCCAATGAGCCCAACCACGCGGCATTGATGTCACAATCAGACATGGGCAAGTTCGAAATGGGCGATGAGGTATATGTTCCATCGCTAGCTCTCCCCGATCCCGACGGGAGACCTTTCGCCTTGACTCTTGGCCGAGTCACCGGACAGGAGGGGCGATTGGTTCGCGTGAGTGTTCCGAATAATCACGAAAGTGACGTGTTGGTTTCCACGAAGCTCCTTCATGGAAGAAACCTTGGAATTACGGTTTTTCGGATTGGCGACATCGACACCGAGGAACACCTACTAGATCCACTTGCAAAGAGCATACTGCACTACCTTCGGCTCTTCCTGCCTCATGATGCAATACGCCTAAGAGAAGTACGCACGTCAGCGGAGATCCAAGCCGTCTGGGAAGACCTTGAAGCAACCACGAGTCACGTGGTAATAATCGGGCACGGAAGCGAAACGAGCATCAAACTCCTTGACTGCGAGTATCCGGTTGACGGCGCAACACTTGGACAGATTTTTGAGAATGCGTCTCCGACGACGTCACCTAAGATGTTCGTGTCACTGAGCTGCCTTACGGGCCGTATGCCATTTGCGAGGCCCTTTAGTCTTTCAAAAGTCTGCGGAGACTATCTTGCGCCGTTTCAATCAGTACACTCTGCTGCCGCCTCCCTCTTCGCACAAAGCTACTTTGCCAACCATCTACTAAACGGCCAAGGTGTTAGGGCTGCTTACGGGCGTGCGCACCAGGCAGTAGGGCGCGGTGTGCACTTTAGGCATTGGCGCGACGGTATTCACTTGCCAATCCCCTAGTACGGCGGCGGAAGTTCGTTGTGCGGCTATCGGTGGACGGCCGTGACGGAGTCTGATCTGCTGGGGCGCAAGGGCTCCGGGCGAACGCAAGCGCGGCTGCTGTTCCATGCTTCTCGTTGTGACGCAAGAAAACAGAACGGCAGCCGCTGCCGTGAGCATAGTCCGTGACGTGACCGCCGAGCTGCTGGGCTCGTGCGCTGACCGGTTCGCCCGCATCGAGTCCAGGCGGCTGGCCGCCGACGCGGTGGCCGGGTTGCAGGCCGACCTGAGCGAGAAGAACTGCTGGACGATCGCGAAGAACGCCGGGCATGTCGACCCGTGGCGCCTCCAGCACTTCTTCAACGAGGGCGTCTGGGACGAGGACGGCGTCCGCGAGAGTGTCGCGGCCGCGGCCTGGGACCAGATCGCCGATGCGCCGGAGCGGGTCCTCGTCTTCGACGAGACCGGCGACCTGAAGAAAGGCCAGGACACGGTCGGTGTCCAACGCCAGTACACCGGCACCGCCGGACGGATCGAGAACGCGACGGTCACCGCCTTCGCCGCTTGGGCCACCCCCGACCGGCGTCTACTGGTCGACTACGAGCTCTACCTACCCCAATCCTGGACCTCCGATCCTGACCGCCTCGCCCGGGCCGGGGTCCCCGGCAACGTCGCCTTCCGCACCAAGATCGAACAGGCCTCGCAGATCCTGGCCCGCCGCACCGCGGCTGGGCAGGTCCCGACCGCACTGGCCGGCGACGCCGTCTACGGCCGCTCGAGGCCGCTGCGCGCCCAGTCCGAAGCGCTCGGCATCGCCTACGTCCTTGAAGTCGGCAAGGACTGCCAGGTCAAACCCGACCCGGCGCTGCCGCCTGAGCGCGTTGACGCCCTGGCCGAGCAGATCCCGACCCGCAACTGGTCGAATCGCAGCGCCGGGGCCGGATCACGCGGGCAGCGGGTCTACGCATGGGGTTACCTCGCTCTCGACGCCACCGGGGCCGATGGCGAACGGGGCCTGCTGATCCGATGGAACCGCCGCAAGGACGAATACGCCTACTACCTGACCTACCTGCCCGAAGGCGGAACGGACCTGCCGCGGCTGATCCGCATCGCCGGGCTCCGCTGGCCGATCGAGACGACGTTCCAAGACACCAAGGGCCGCTTCGGACTCGACCAACACCAGATGCGCACCTGGATATCGGTCCGCCGCTGGATCACCCTGGCCCTACTCGCCGCGGCCGCGAACGCCATCGCCCACAACGGCATTCGGAGAGCGGGTTCTCGCCTCACCCTGACCGGCCTGGCCCGCCTCTACGGCGAGATCACCCGCACACGACACGACATCGACTTCCACCACCGGTGGACAGAGTGGATCTGCGACCACAACGAACAAGCCCGCCGATCCCACTACCAGCGGCGAGGCGACCACCAGCCGTCATGACACCACAAACTTCCGCCGCCGTACTAGGAACGGTCTGAAGCACCGATTCGGCGCCGGGAGTCTTCATTAGCAGCGTTCCGCGAAGCGGCTGCGAAAGCTCTCCAGCTCCTGCTCGTGCTGCTCCTTCAGTTCGGTGACCTCGGGTATCTGGTCGGAGAACGCGAATTAGCGGACGTACTCGCTGTGGATCTCAGTCGACAGCTTGATCAGCTTGCGCAACGTCGGGTGAAGATCGACCTCGTCAGTCTGAGCAAGGGTGGTATTGAGCGAATCCTGGTAGCAGCGGAACGACTCGGTCGCGTCGGCGAAGTACGCCTGAGCCCGCTTTTCGATGCCGCTCTTGATGCTGTAGTCGTTGGTCTTGTCCTGGGTCCGTTTGGTGATGATCGCGAACCTGGAGGTCGCCTGCCACTGCTGGGCGCATTGGAGTACGGCCTCGACCGCATCTCGGCACCTGTCGCGCTTGGCGTCCGCCTGGTCCTGCTTGGCCTGGCTGCGTTTGAGGAGCGCGGCAATCGCGTCAAACGCACGGGTGATTATCAGCGTGCCGGCGGAGGTCGCGGCGACGAGAATCGCGACGGCGATCTCGGTCTTCACACGTCCCACTCCCACCGGATGATGGTGTGGCCGCTCAGGCGCGTGTCGACGACGCGGCCGGGGACATCTTCGGGAACACCGCGCTCGCGAGCGTCCTGACGGGCATCCTCGGGCTTCTCAGGTCCGCGATAGGTGATCTCGACGGCGTTCGGCTTCGGTCTGGTCATGCTGCTTGGGTATCCTTCTTGTCCTGTTCGGCGGCGCGGAGCGCTCGTTCATTCTCCCCTTCACCATGACGAGATACAGGCTCCTGACGTCGCCGATGCGGTAAAGGTGGTGGCCGTCGGCGTCTTTGTCGCGGCGGTGGAGCTTCCCCCGTTGGTGTCACTGCCGGAGCAATGTCGAGTTTGAGTTTGATGTCGTGCCGGGGGTAGAGGTCGGCGACCGACACTGTTGCGATACCGCTTGCACTGGAAGTACACGGGGAAGCAGAGGCGGCAAAGTTCAGGCGTCATGTCCAAACTTGGGGCAATTAAGGAATTCCAGCCCGCCCTATCGTGAAAGGCGCCTTTCAGAACAGCCTCGACTTCACGGACATTCGGCCTCAGTCGAAACCCTGTGTGATCGGACCCGTCACCGCGGCGAGTTCAGGTTCCACGGCAGGGCCGCTCCGCAGCACTACGCCCATGTCGGTAAGCATCGCTCGAATATCGCCCAACAAGCCCCGCTGCAGGGTGCTCCAGCCCTCCGCGTCGTCCTCGGTGAAGTAGTAGTCGCCGGTGTACGCACGGAACACTTCGCCGACCCTGCGGTTCTCCTCGGCGATGTCCTTCTTTCCAGCGGGATCCTTCTTGTTCTCCGGTTCGTGCGCGAAGTAGTTGCGCAGCCCCCACACGTTTCCGATCCTTCCGTCCCAGAACACCGCTGCCACCTCCGGAACAACGAGGTTGCCGCGCTTGGCTTGAGAACGAGCGTGTCGGTAGTCCTCATGAAGCCGCTCATGGAAACTCTTGTACGCGACCAGCACCCAGGACTTGAAATCCGCTCCGCAGGAAGCGTGCTTGCGCAGACGCATGTTGTCGGCCGGATCAGACTGGTACAACCGAAATCCGAGCCGAGCCATCGACGCATCTGAGAGTTCGCCAAAGACCCCGAGTGTCAATTCAACCTCGGCCTCCCACGCCTTGCGGCGTGCCGTGTCCGACACCGATTCCCGGGGCCTGACCGGGATGGAGGCCGGGTCGATCTGGAGGGAGGGGAGTCTGGCCGACGCCGGGCGTCCTACCGAGCGGACCACCCCGCTGCCCAGTTCCTCGAAGTACTCTTCGAGCACCTCCATGCCGCCGATGCGGTGGCGGTCACCGCCGGTCACCTGGACCAACTGGCTGAGCAGGTCATGGTTAGGCACCAGTGCTTCCGGCGGAGGCTGGCGAGACTGCCGATCCCACCAGCGCTGGAACGTCGTTTTGTCGCTGATCCCCACCGCGTGCAGCCTGATCCCGAGATTCGCGTGAAGGTCCTCCATGAGCGACACGGGGTCATTCACGCCCGCCACGGATTCACCGCTGCGCTCATCGGAGAGGGGAGCCCAGTGGGCACCGTCGCTCACGAGGACGATGAGCCGGTCGTTCCCGTGCACGCCATGCCGATGCAGCAGTTCCCCTGCCTTGTGCAGGGCGTTGCCGATATCGGTGACATGGTTGTCCTCCCGGAGGAGGGCGACCGCCTCGCGCAGGCTCTCGAGCGAGCGGACGTCGGCGGCTCCGGAGATCTCGGTCATCCCGCCTCCCGTCGGGTACAACGCGTGGGTCCGGTCGTCGAACCCGATCAACGCGAACCGGGTCACCACGCCGTCCAGGCCGGCGCGGATGTCGATCATGCGCTTGAGCGCCCGCTTGAGCGCCTGCATCCGCGTCATCGCGGTGGTCTGGGAGGATCGCAGGAAGCCGCGGCCCTCGGTCATGATCTGGATGTCGTTCACGCCCATCGAACCGCTGCGGTCGGCGAGGATCACGATGTCGACGCCGCTGCTGGCGCCGCCCGCGAACACGCTCACCAGCGATTCGGAGCCGATGCGGGCAAGGCCGTCGGCGGCCGCGCCGTTCTTGCCGGTGGCGGAGCGGACACGGAACGACAGGCCGTCCAGCTCGATCCACGAATCCCGGACCCCTGCTGTGCCTGCCGAGAACACGTGCCCGCACAGGAGTGGCGACCGCTGCACGGCGGTGACCGCGTCAGTGAGCGAGACCGCTGCAGGCGTTTCCAATTCAACGGACGCGACCGTTTCGGCCTGGCTCGGTTGCAGCCGCCAATCGTCCTCGGCGAGGCCGTGCGCGGCGGACATGGCCGAGGAGACCACGATGACCTCGGACGGGAGCTCTCGGACCGGGACCAGACGCACCGGCACTCCGGCTCCCGTCCCGTGGGGAAAGATCAGCCCGCCCGTTTCGCCGGGCACGCGGCTCGAGGGCACGGCCACGCGGTTGCCATGGGCGAGACCCTCACCGGAGACGGTGACCAGTCGCGTGTTCGCTGAGGTGAGCTCGCTGTACGTCATTCCTTCTCCAATTGAATCTTGATGCCCAGCCTCTGCTTCAGGTCGTTGATCACCGCGCCCTTCGAACCGATGAACCTGCCCTTCATCTCCGGCGGCACCTTGACCCAGAGAATGCCCGACCCCGGTCTGAAGTCCGAGAACCGCACCGCTGCGGCCAGATCGGCGAAGCCCTTCTGTCGCAACAGGTCCACCAGTCTGGCGAAGTGCGCGCGGCCCACTTCGTGATCGCGGACGAAGGCGCCGACCGCGATGATCCGACGCTGCTCGTCCTTCTTCAGCAGCCGCAATGCCGTCTCTGCGCGCTTGCCTTGGAGCGCACCGGATTCGATTCGCTGCTGCAGCCGCGTGAAGAGTTCATTGAGCGCCCCCATGTCGAAGACGCGACCAGTGGTGTTGATGAAGATGTGCCGCACGATGCCGAGGTGCGGCAGGAGCGATTGTCGGCCTCCCCTCGAGTCTGCCCGTGCCGCCGTCACCGCGACGATCAGCTCGACGAGCGCTTCGGGCCCGGCGCTCTTCAGACCGGCGTGGTGGTCCCGGCACAGCGTCACACCCCGACTCCGTGAACCGAAGACCTGCCACCGCATCGCGTGCGCGGCGCACATCCGCCGACCGCACCGCGTTTGGGATCCGACCGCGCCTTGGTCGCATCGCACATGCCCGGTGGCGTCGCAGCTGGCGCCCTCGCATCGCGGGAACTCGGCGGCGAAGCACTCCGCGCAGTAGGCGATCGACGCGTCACCGGGACGGGGCACGAGGTGTGCGGTGCACCAGGCGCGCTGGCCGTTGCAGGTCCTGCCCGGGCACCAGGCCTGAGCGGGACTCTGGCAGCGGCATACCGGGAGGTGCCTGCGGCAGAACGATTCGAGCCTCCCGTCCAGGAATGCGACGTGATCGTCGCAGACGCGGCCGGGTTCGCCGTCCTTCCCGCACCCCTTGCAGGTGAATGGACCGTACGTGGTCGCGCCTGCGGAACGGCAGGTGTCGCAGCGGTACCGGACCTTGGGCGGCTCGAGGATGCCTTTGACGGCGAAGCGGGTGGCACCGCTCACCGGCAGCGGGACCGCGGCCGGGTCGATGAATCTGACGCGGACGTCGCCGTCGCCGTCCAGTGGCACGGTGACGCTCGGACCGGTGCGGGGGTCGAGTCCGCTGAGAAACGGCTCGACCAGCGACCACAGGTCGATATAGGACTTCGCGGAGGAGAGCGGTCGCTGGTAGTGGCGCACGTCCAGCAGGACGGGAACGATCTTGGCCTCAGGCATTCTCGGCCTCCGGAGCGTCGGCGACCAGCAGGACTTCGATCGTCGCCCGTTGGACGTCGGTGGTACGGTCGCGGTAGGCGGTGTCCGTCAGGATGATGCACTGAGTCCCGCGGGGCGGACGTCCAGCACTCGCCAGGCTTTCGCGCACGCGCTGGCGATCCTCTACGGGGCAGTCCCACTGCATGAGCACCACGCCGTGCTCGGCGGCGCTCCGGACCGCGTCCGCGCCCGCACCCCCGTCCCATGCGGTCAGCGGGGCGTCGCATCGGATGCGGCGCGCGAACGGGGGCCGCAGGCTCCGTCGCAGCGTCTTGGCCTCGTCCCGGTCGAGCCGGCCGAGCGCCTTGACGAGTCTGAGATCGGCTGGATGGCGGCCGTACGCGCGGAGCGCTGCGGCGATCGCGCTTTCGGCGACGCCCGGTGCCCGAAGGACCTCGAACAGCTGCTCCTCGGTGAACGCGAACCGGTTGGGCCGGCCCGCGTTCGGCCGCCTTCCACTTGCGGGTCGGTCGGCCCGGGCACTCGGTTTTCCGGCCGTGGGAGCGAGCTGCTCGGCCAGCCACACGCCTGCCGCGGCGGCGGTCCCGGCCGTCCGCTCGCGGTTGGCGCCCCCCACATGGTCGGTCCGCAGCCACGCGGGCGAACGCACGCCTTCCGCCATCACGGTGGCGTCCAGGACCCGGCCCTCGCTCCACCGGCACATCAGGTCGGCCTCATTGCGTATGTAGACGGAGTCCCCGGTGTCCTTCGACAACTCCAGTCCGATGAACGCCGACTCCAGTTCGGCATTGGTCGCGTCGAGCTGGCGGAAGTACGGCAGCAGGCTGTGCAGGAGCCGGCGGACCGCCTGATCGGCCGTGACGGTGCTGCGCACCGGTCGTCGCTGATCGCCGCCGGTCCTGGCGGGTCGGGTCTCGACGTCGAATTCGGCCGCGAGTCCGTGTGCGACGGCCCGCGATCGGTTGCGTTCCAGCAGGGCCTGCTTCATGTTGCCGATGCGGCGTCCTGACCGTTCCAGGTCGCGGGCCTGCATCGCCAGTGCTTGGAGGAGCAGCGCGTGGGTCATGGCGGAGGCGACGGATATCTGCGCGTCGATGAGCCGCACCGTGACGTCACCGTCGCCGTCGGCTCCGGCGTGGACATCCCCGAACGGGTTGACGTCCATGGCTTCGAGCCGGGCCAGCCGCTCCTCGCGTCGGAGGCTGGCCCTGACGCGGTCAAGATGCTGAGGGGAGAACGAGGCGATATAACGGGTGCCGACCTGGTCGGTGGCGCTGGAGAGGCGGGCGGAGCCGCCCCGTGCGCTGCCACGAGCGCCGTAGAGCGGCCGCCCGGTGAAGGCGATGATGCTCGGTGAGTGCTCTCGTAGCAGATTGCAGACCAGTTCACGTTCCACGGCGCCCGCGGCCTCTACGGAGTGCAGGTCCGCGCAAAATTCGGAGGGCCCTTCGGGATTGTCCCGGCCGCTGGGGACGAGCAGCGCTCCACGTCGGTGCAGGTCGGCTGCTACGGCCGCTGTGGCGTCGGCGATCGCCGCAGTGACCGCCGCCCTCGCGGCCGAATTGTGCAACCACACTCTCCCGCTGTCGATCCACAGGACTGTCGGGGCGTTGCCATTGCCGCGCAGTTGGATGGCGCCTCCGGTCGGAACATTGGGGAGCCGCGGCGGAGCGGCGAGCACCGCCGCCGTGGCGGCGGCCGCGTGGACAGCGCCTTGAGGAGAGACGACTGCGTAGCCTTTGCAGAGACGCTGCCGCAGCGGTCCAGATCGATAGAGCGACATCAGCAACGAGATCAATCCTCCGACTTGAGCAGGTCTTCGGCGGCGGACCGCCGCAAGGGCGGCAGCACTGCGAAGAGCAGTCCGGCCGTGGCCATGGCGACCATGGTGCAGATCAGGAGCGTCATCGGTCCGGGAACGGTCCAGAGCGCGCCGGCGGCGTAGGCGAGACCGAGCGGCAGACCGACCGCGCTGAGGATCCCCAGAGTTCCGCTGGTGCGGCGGGCATGGCTCGTCTCGACATAGCGGGCGGTGTCGGTCAGCACCGTTCCCGTCCACTCGATCAGATCGGGCAGCCGGTGCTGCTCCTGGAAGCGCATCAGCAGTTCGTTGGCCTTACTGCGGCGGGTGATGTGGTTGGACCACAGGGCGCGGCGCAGTTCGATGAGTCGGCGTTCGAGTTTCAGAAGCCGCTGCGCGTTCGCTTCGCGAGGGAGCAGGTCGTACAAGCTGTTCGCGAGGTTGTTCACACCGGTCACTTGGAGCAGCCCGAGGATGAAGACGTCGAGGTAGAGCGTGCGGACGAGAACGTTCGCGGCCGGATGGAAGGTGGTGTCGTCCCCAGGATCGGGCGAGGTGCCCACGAATGCGACGCCGTCCCGGAGCACCAGGCCCTGCCAGTCGGCTGAGAATCGGACCCGTCCGGCGAAGAGGTCTTCGTCATCAGGGTCGGGGGGAAACGCGGTGACTGCGGTGGCAGAGGCGAGGAGCCACAGCCATTGGTCGCAGGTGGTCCAAAGCGAGTACTGGGACGGCATTACTGGTTTCGGAACACCGTCCGAGAACGTCACGTGGCTGACGGTGAAGGCCCGGTCAGAGGTCAGGCTCGCCTCGACGCCATCGGGCAGAAGCTGCGAATACCGCGTTCGATTGGCTGCGAGGTTCGCGGCGTTCCGAACCGTCTCCAACGGCGCGTTTCCGAGATCCATGTGCATCACGGCAATCCCGCTGCGCTTGTCTGGTGCACTCACCGTCTGCGGCATGCGGAGCAGTTCCACAGCCGTGATGGGTTCTCCGGCCGTGACGTTGCGATGCCAGCGGGCCGGGTGACCGGGGGACCCGTAGAGGGATTCGCTGACGCGCGGCTCGAAGTACCTGAGTCGCCGATGCCGGTCGGCGGTGCCGCCCTCCCCGATCGGAATGGGAAGGGGCCCTTCCCGCCATTCGATCGCCGTAATGTCGTCGAGATGCATCTCGACTTCGAAGATGACGCAGGCCGATCGCTGTGCGGTCACGGAAGCTCCCCATCGTGTCTCGTGCATCTGATCCTGGTTCTTGTTATACCGCAAGAGTGCCGGCTGGTCAGACCTGGAAAAGCGTTGCCGGAATTGTCTGCACGAATGGGTGAGGAGAACCGGTCCGAATGGACAGGAAATGATCTTGGAATTGCAACGAGTGAAGTGTGGTTGCAGTCGACGAATGATTCGCGTGAGAAGGAAACGCACAATCTTCACGGACCGACGATGTCGAATTTCTTGAGGCACTGTAGGCATAGCGGCCCATAAAGGACGGCTTGCCGAGGTCTGCAAGTCATTCCCACGGTCCCGGCGCGGTCCACACCGCCGCAAACTCGCGAAGCTCCACGCCGACAAGGTCTACGACATCCCCGACTGCCACCGGGCCCTACGCGAGCGGCGCATCGTTGACCGCATCGCCCGCCGTGGCGTCGGGTCCTTAGCCCAGCTCGGCCGCGACCGCTGGGCGGTCGAGCGCACCACCGCCTGGCTCGGCGGCTGTCGCCGCCTGACCCTGCGATACAAGGGTCACGGCCACCTCTTCGTCGCGCTCCTCGCTCTCGCTGCAGCCCGCCCGCACCTGGCAGGAGCTCGATGCCGATCGATGCCCTTGCCCGCACCGCTCCACAGAGGAGGCCTCGTCGTATTGCAGGTCACAGTGGCGCCCTGGGGATAATCAGGCCATTGAGCCGCGGTCAGCCAGCAGGGCAGGCCACAGCCGATCACAAGGGAGTGAGAGATGAACCAGGGAACTGAGCAGGCGTGGGACGTCCTGATCAAGCGCGGCTACCCCGGCCGCGCCGGCGGTGAGTCGGACCCGGTGTACCCCGACTCGGCCGTGAAGGTCGCGAAGCTCCTTGCCGAAAGCAACCTGCGGGTGGCGTTCGAGGACCCGCGTGCGGACCGGCGTTACGAGTCCCACCATTCGATCGATCTGGTCTTTCCGCTGCTGGTGTTCGCCCAGGCCATCGGTCCCAATCTCGTCGCCTCGGGCCTGTACGACCTCCTCAAGGCCTATGCGCCTCTCGGGCGGTCGGAGGAACGAGTCGTGGAGTTTCATGTGAAGTTCTACCCCGACGGGAAGCCCAAGGAGCTGCGCACCAAGATGCGCACTAGCGACACACTCGAGGCCGTCCGTGCGCTGGTCGAAGGCGCCAAGGACACGCCGGAGTGACCGCGTATGCGCTCGAGCGCTTCCGGGCCGGGCTCGGGCACCTCAAGGCCGCTCGCCGGGAAGGCCTTCGCGGCGCCGACGCCGAGCAGCACCTCCTCGACGCGCGGGCGGCACTGGCCACGGCCATGAACCATGCCGAGGGCGCGGACGACGCGCTGTTCGCAAAGACGCACCAGGCGCTCGACGAGACCGGTCGCCTGATGCGGACGCACTTTCCGCGCCGGTGCCGCATTCCCTTCCGCGACGGCGCGTACTTCCGCGAGTGTCCTGTGGAGCTGGGGCATCTGCGGGTGGGGATGAGCATCGAGGCCGACGTCGAGCGGGTGCGGTGCTCGGTGTGCGACGGTGACCTCCTTGATGAGGACGGCTGCCCGCACATCGAGGGCCGGACCTGCGACGGGGTGGAGTGCTTCGGCATCGTGGAGTCCGCCGACATCAAGGCGGTCGCACTGGTGGGGCGTCCCGACTTCCCTGACGCGCGGTTTACGAGCATTGGGTACGACGTGGACTACCTCACCCGGCAAGCTGGGCGGGAGTTCACCCCCGGGACGTCGCTGCTGTGCAACGAGTGTCTCTCGCCGTGCACCGGTCTCAACGAGTTCTTCCGGGACGCGAGCCACTAGCCCCTGACTCTGTTGCGGCGCGGTCGTCGGCGACGGTGGCAGTAGCGGTGGTGATGCCGGGGTAGACCAGGTGGTACGCCTCGCCTACCCCGTCCGCTCCTGGGCCGCCTGGTTCGACCTCCTGCAAGGCAGCAGCGCCGCGGTCGACCCGAGCACAGCGGCGTGGCGGCAGAGCCGCCCGCCTCAAACGTCGCTACACCGCCCACGGCCTCCGCGCCGGACTCGCCACTGACTCCAACACCGACGACCGGGCCATCGCCCGCTGCGGCGGGGCCCGAGAGCGACTTGTCGAACTTCGTGGCGGCCGCCGGAAACCTTCACATCGAGATCGACGAGCGCGACCGAGACCACCTGCACGAGCTGCTCGATCGTGCCGGCGCATCCCCGAACGACGTCGCGAGGCTTGAGGAACCAGGCTGCAAGACCCCGCGCTGGCCCCTCCACTGTCGGGCCCCAGCAAAGGCCGGTGGAGAATCGTCTCATGTTGACCGAGCCTCGGGACCTCGACACTGCGCCGGAGCTCCCCCCGCGGTGGGATCCAACATCATCGCCGGCCAAGACCGTCTACCTCGACCAGTGGTGCTTCAACCACCTCGCCGACGAGCGAGCCGGCCGGCCGCGCAAGCCCGATGAGCGGGGCTGCTTCGACTTCTTCAGGCAGCTGGCCCTCGACGGGCGGGCCGTATTCGTACTGTCGAGCTCGCACTACCACGAGAACGGCGTGCGTACCGAGGCCGACGAGCGCTGGAGAACCGCCGAGGTCATGGCCGAGCTGACCGGGTTCAACACCATCACGGCGACCGGCCTGGAGCGGTGGGAGGCGCTCAAGGCCGTCGCCGCGATCGTCGGGATCGACGCTGCGATCGCATCGCCGAACGTCTTCGGATGGGGCTGGGGCCACTGCCTGCTCGGCGAGGAAGTCCGGCACGGCATCAGGGATGCGACCGGGCAACTGGCCACATGGGGACATCTGCCCGAAGCCGAGCGCGACCACATGCAGCGGCTCAGTCGATTCCTGGCGACGGAGATGGAGAAAACGGTCCTGGCCAGGGGGAACCCGCGGCTGGAACCCTACCTGGAGCCGATCCCGCCGTTTCCTGTACTCGACCTGGGCAAACGCCTGATTCAGGAGGAGGAGCGGATCGAGCGGGTGCTCGCAGACCACGGCGACGACTACCCCCGCACCCCTGCGCTGGTCCGGGCGTCCGTGGAGACCATCCACTACGCGGACCAAGCTACGCTGAGCAACATTGCTCGAGCGTGCCTGAGACTGGGAGTAGACCCGGAGCGATTCCTCGACCGGCTCCGCACCGACCCCTGCCCCGACCTGACAGAGGACATGGTGGCCCGGGAGTGCCTGCGGTTGGGCATCGACCGAGACACGTTCTACCGGCAGCTCCGCGACCAGCTCCGCGCCGACCCTCAGGCAGCGCGGATTGTGAAGCGCAACAGGAAGACCTTGAGCCGCTTTCTCGCGGCCATGCCAGTCCAGGGACCGCGCGGGACCAGTCGATCTCGCCGGCCGCACCGAGCCGGTCGAGCACCGCCCGATGGAGCCTCGCCCACACCGCGGCCTCGGACCACTCGCTGAAGCGCCGGTGCGCGGTCTGGTGCGAGACGCCAAACGTCGGCGGCAGATGCCGCCATGCGCAGCCTGTGGTCAGCACGAACACGATCGTCGCGAACACCTGCCGGTCGTCAGCCCGGGGAATGCCACCGCCTTGCGCGCGCTTCGGCGTCGCCGGGATCAGCGGTTCGGTGATCTTCCACAGCCCATCGGGCACAAGACATCTGGCGGACTCATCCACATCAGATCTATACCAGAAGCCTTGCACGCCAGATGGAACAAGCAATCACAGCGGCCATGTCAATGCTCAGGGAACGCAGCCAGATTCGTCATCGACGTAGGACCGGACCGCCGCTTGGGCGTCCTCGACCTCGGGGGCGACCCAGATGTCGTAGGCCTCGGCCAGCGAACCGCCGTCGTCGACGACCCCGGTGATCGACGTCCCCGCTTCCGTGAGCACCTGGACGTGGGCTGCGACGTCCTCAGGCACAAGCTCCGCCAACTCCAGTCCGGCCACGGTGAGGGTGTCGGCCCCGGACCGGGTATCGGCACTAGGAACCATGTCCTCCATGAGGCCCGGTCCCTGCTCGGTGTAGTCAGCGGTGAGTGCCATCGACAGCGCCATATACGCGCCGAGCACGGTCCCGAGCTCACTGCAGGGCAGGTCCTCCGGCACCCATGCCGGAGTCGCCGCCTCGGATACGACCGGCTCCTCGGACGGCCCCTCGTTCACGCAGGCACTCGTCGTCGCGGTCGCCACGAGCACAAGCACCGCGGTGAGAAATCGCTTGCAGTTCATGGGAGAAGCCTAAACGAGCGAGGGTCGCGCCGCTGCCCGCAAACGGGCGCAGCAGCTCAGCGGCCGCAGCGCGGACCAAGCTCACGACAGCGCCTATCATCGTTCGTTCCACCTGCATCACAATGGGAAGTACCAACCATCAGCCCGCGTTAGTCTTCGCCAACTGAGACAAGCTCTTAGCTTGTCTTTTAACCTGCGGTGCTGGTCAGAGTGCCCCGCGTGAACACGAGTGAAGCCCTTGCTTGATGATTCTTGTTGCGACGCAAGAACATCCATATAGCAAGGGCTTCGTTTGTCTATTCTCC
>Ga0307513_10000210_pt1 | contig 84507 bp, 93 predicted proteins | sample 15_EM_MG_FD_202174 | JGI IMG/M metagenome (GOLD analysis project Ga0307513, IMG submission 202174) | Populus trichocarpa ectomycorrhiza microbial communities from riparian zone in the Pacific Northwest, United States - 15_EM | ecosystem: Host-associated > Plants > Roots > Unclassified | place...
AAGCAACCCGTGAATCATGCCTGAAGATGTCCCGGTTGCAAGCTTGTACTACTCTGACTCTCCGTGGTCCTGTGCTGGTAGGTCGATGTCTCTCCGTTTGCGACTTCCGTTCGTTGATTGTTGTTTCCGTTCACTCCAGCACTGATAACGTTGTGGGTGTTTCCCCTCAAGTCCATCGCTCACGCAGGGTGGGGCCGTACGAATCGGGCTGATAACTCCCTCCCACTTCTAGGGAAGAGAAGGGATACGGCCATGATGAGGTGCTACTCAAACCTGTCGATACCTGTGAGCATCATTGTTTTTTTGCTGATGGATGACTGATATTAGATCATCAGCCAAGGGACATAACTATTCCCCCGAGTACCTGCGACTCAACATGGCTGGCAAGTCGCCTTCGTGCTCATTGTAGGTTCACGCATGTGACATCTCCCTCCAGCGAACCTGCCGACCCTCATTGTACCTCTTGAGAAGACGTTATCCCCAGATATCGAGAGCAGATTTAAAGCGATTACAGATCCGAAGGTCTGCATCAGTTCCCACCTGCATACTTCGCTGTATTGATTCAGGGCGGGGCTTAGAAAATTCTCGAGTTCTTGGACAACTCCCGATCCGCGCGTTCGCATACGCATACTACTTCCGCTGCTCCCGGTCCCTCCCTGAGCCCGGCGACGATCGCTCTGTCGTCCATTTCGACCATTCTTCTCGATCTCCTACACTCTCCTGCTGCCGACCCGGAGGTAATTTCGACTACAAATCCCGTCTTCCTATCGCCTTCGTCGTCCCCACCGGAGGAATTTGTCGCCTCGTATCGGGTCATCGTGGAAACGCTCAACGGCTACCTTGCAGCCGCAGATGAAGGAAAGATTCACATCTCCGAAAAGGTCAAGGCATTCTGGAGGACCAAATTGGCATCTCACGAGGAACTGCTCCAAGTTCTCGAACCCATAGGCAATGAAGAGCTGAAGAAACAATATCTTGAGAGGGCAAACCAGGTTTGGCAGGTTGGCTTAAAGGAAGTATTGGAGAAGGTGAACAAGGAGCTCGTCGGTCCATATGCGTTAGGTTCGTCCGGCCCCTCATTTCGCCTCCCCTTTGCCCCTTCTTTCCCGCGCTGCTTCTTCCATCTTTCATCATTTTTCCATCATTCCACAATTTGCCGAACCTACCGAGATTGATACGGAACCCGAACTTCTCGTCGCATCTGTGCCCCTTGATGAATCGTCGGCTTACACGCGTGTTCGATTTAGGTGATCAGCTCAGCCTTGCGGATATCCACCTCGCGGTTTGGCTTGCGCGGATCGCGCATCTCTCCGGGGCTCTTCCGAATGACGACGGAAACAGCGTCATCGAGAAAATCGAAGGCTTGGTTGGCACCAAATTCGTGAAAGATATCTCGATCGTCGAAGCACGCCGCAGAGCCGGTCTAGGCTCCGCCATGAAACTCCCAGGGACGGGTGCGGAAGGGAAGGACGATGTAGCTGACCCCCAGACCATCCAGCCTTCAACTGACAAGAGCTCGAGACAAAGCAGACTGGCGGCATTTTGGGAGACTATCAAGGAGAGACCTAGTTGGAAGAAGGTGTACGAAGCTGGGCTGCACTAGATTCAAGGTGACAACAATTCCCCCCCTCCCGTCCAATACACAACAACATCAGATCCCTGCCAGACAATCACATCTGTACAATTAGTCTCTTGTATCGTCATCCGACGGTTCAATACATATGTGTGTGTGAAACACCAAAACCGAGTGCTGGGGGGTCCAAGGTCGGACAGGGCTCATAACACAAACAAGTGAATAGGTAGAGAGAAAAAAATGATCGTGGCGATCTTAACGTAACGGCCAAAGGTACGGCCATCAAAGAGTCTGTGCGAGGGACAAGGGAAGACGATACTTAGTCAAAATGAAATAAAGACACGAACCGGTTAATCCGTATATCCATCCAACAGAGCGGCAGAAGGGTTCGCATGGGGGGTGTCCGTGGGGTTCACCAACGGAGTATCGTCCTGCTTCCTGGATAAAACGGCACCCCGAATCGTATTTTCCCACCTCCTGAACCATTCTCCTTCTCTCTCTCCCATCACATACGTCTCTGTTCGCACAACGGCTGAGCTGGAGCTTCCGGCGGCCTCCTCAAAAGTAGGCAGGTGGTCTCCTTCGTCCCTTTGCAGGGGAAGGACAACTTTCAGGGGGTAACCACCTCCACAGACCTTCCAAACACCTCCTCCATTCTCGTGGAACCGTTTGAAGAGCCAGATGAACGGGTAGATGAGAGTGATCCACAGCAGGAGCTTTATCCACATATTGGAGACGAGTTTCGAGAGCGTGTTTGTCGGTCTGATTATGATGAGGTTGCCTGCGGGAGGGAAGGGGGCAAATTTGATTTTCAGTTTGCCACCGTAAGAGGTTTGTTTGATGATTAAGGTTTCTATGGCTTGATTGAGGGCGCCAAAATCCCAGCCGTACACGTACTGTGGGGAAAGAGATCAATACAAGAGGGATATTGATTCTATTACTGCATACCTTGGTGTATACAAACTCTTTGAGCAATTTGTCGCTCGCGCAATAGTCATCACACCATTGCCTGACGGTTCGGGAAGACTTGAGTTGGATTTCGCGTTCCGGCGGGGCATTCCGAGAAGTCAACGGGTTGCGAGAGTAGCTTCCTATCCACGGTGGCAGTCCCTTGCTGTTCCTTTCCTTACACCATAGCTTGTACCCTTTCCTCTCCTTCCTCCCAGGTCTCGCCATTCTCGTCTCGCCGATCGGCGAGCCAGGGACCTCGACCTGTTGATAGACCTTGCCTCGGTACGCCGGCTCGTCGTCTGGGATTGACCACTGCACCGGCGCATGGGCGGGATCTGTGATAATGTTCGGCGTGAGGTCTATCCGGAAGTCGAAATCGACTACGACCTCGGTATACGTCTCGGTCCGGGTCTCATTAAGACCATTCCTGTGGCGGTCACTTCCATGGTGATGGTGGGAGTTGACGATGCGGGTCCTGGTTTCACTGTGGGTGCCGCTTATGTGAAGGTGATAGGTTGGAGGAGTAGATGAATGGGCAAGGAGGAAGCGGTAGAGAGCTTCACCTGGATTGCGCAGCACTAGGATAAGAATGCCAAACCTAATGATACGTTACGGGGTACACACCGTCTTCGTTTAGATGAGGGTCATGGGATACGATAGCACCATTTCCGGCAGTGTAGAAAGAAGCGGTATAAGTGGAGAACGCAGGCGGGGGATCTTGCTGCGGCGGGTTCGGGAGAAGCCTGTCTTCCGTGGCCCGTTCGAAGCTTGGAGGCAATTCCTCTAGAGGAGCAGCATCGCTTGAATCGGGAAGATCAAGTTGAGCCTCTGCGTGTTTTTTGACGGGTAGATTTTCGACTATCATTTGGATGAACGAGCGGGAAGAGTGCGCGTTACTGCTGCCGAAGAGATCGGATGCATCGGATGTCAAAGACCGCACGCTAACCGTTAAGCGTAAAGGATTCTGTGACATTGACATGGGGTGAGGTCTATGAATGAAGTCATGAGCAGCTTCTCTTGTTCGCTACACCCATGTCCTCCACGGCGACAGAGCCATCGCCAACGTTGACGTCGGAGGCGACGCTCCCCACTGTGAGCGTCGATCCACCACCGGCGTCATCGTCTAGCCCGCTATCCGAGACCGGCTCCGAGTTGTATGGCCCATCTGTTTGTTCCAACTTAGGTTCATTGTTCATTTTTCCAGACCACCCCCGCAGTCGTCAAGTAGCGACCCCCCACCGGCGTCGTCGCCGTCAATGTCATCGCCTCCTCCCTCGGAGTTGCCGACTTCAACCTCTTTGCCGGATCCGACGCCATCATCTTCTCCACCCCCTCCGAGCACTGACCCTCCCTCGTCCACCGACCCACCGATGTCGTCTACGGCGACACCGCCAGACACTTCCCAACCTCCGGACACGTCTCAGCCACCGAGCGCGACGACGTCTGTCCCCCCGTCGACTCCGCCTTCCACCTCTGAACCGCCCCCCACCACCTCCCAACCTCCTCCGACAAGCACTTCAGAACCACCATCCACGACCCTCCCACCGTCGACATCTGAACCTCCTGAGACTACCAGCCAGCCCCCTCCTACCACAAGTCAGCCCCCTTCCACCACCAGCCAACCCCCTTCCACCACTAGGATACCACCGCCAGAAACCACAACCAGACAATCTTCTGTTCTTGTAGTCGTGTAATTCTCTGTTCTTGACCCTCACGAGGCCTGGGCTAACCCGATTTTTTTTTCTAGTTCCACATACCAGTCGACCGTTTATGTTACGACGACCGACCAGCATGGGTCAACGATGCTATCTGCACCATCCGCCTTCACGTCTACAATGGTTTCGACGAATTCGTTGGGGGTACCCATCACCGTTACGCAAATAATCAACAACCCCACTCTGATTCCGGACGGGGGTCGCGGGAGCGCTTCTGCGTAAGTTCAATCAGTCTCATCTCCACGTTTCCTCCTAACCCTGGCTATGCAATCCGTGTGAAGCTTCTTCCAGAATAAAGGGGCGGTAGCCGGTGTCTTTGTGGTCGTGGGACTCGCCGCGACCGCGATTTTGTTCTTTATCTTGTTCTGGTTTCGCCGAAGGAGAGAGGCCCGCAGACTCGACCACGACACAGCAGTCGCCGCGACTCTGGCTGAACATGGCTATGGGAGACATAATCTCATCGACGCAGACGATGACTACCCTGCGAGCGACCCGAGAACCATGACTACGCCTTCCGGTTCCGGAAGTAGCGGCGACACGAGGAGGGCAAGCACCCCTAGTATGACCTTGGGTGGATTCAATACGAGACCCGTCTCGGCTGGTGGATACGGCCGGCAATCTCACGGCCCCCCTTACCTTGCCGATAGCCTTGGTCAGATGTATAACTCATATAACCCATACACGGACAATCAGGCGTCATATCAGAATACCGACACAGGGCCGAGCTATTCCGGCGGGATGGCCGCTTTCAGCCTTCCGTCTGTTATTGGTGCTGGTCGGCCGTTCTTTGGGCACGGTCCACAAGATAGCGTTGGGAGTAGTGAACCACTGCTTTGGGGGATCTCCGGCAGTGACACTCCCCCAGAGCCCGCCACCCCTACTATTCCACCCAGGAATCCGCTGAGGTTGCTGAGGGGCGCTGGAACCGGTGGTGGTACCGACAGTGGGGGAGGTTCGAAGAATGAGGGTGGAGGTTACCGGGACGATGATGATACAGACTACGAAGCGTTCAGGAAAAGCTCGCTCAAGGTATGTTCGAGAGCCGTTGATCTGGCACACCCCGATTGCTTAAAGCGCTTATAGGTTCGAAACAATCCTGATTAGTCTTAGCCCGTTGAAATGAAATGACGAACCCGGACTTACTTGTGGACTATATGCTCACCATTTTCTCTGTCATACCGCGCTTTTCAAGGCCCTACCCACTTGGTGATTAACCTTCTAATTCTTGTCGTTAGACCCGCTGTTACGGACGTTGCCTCGTGCCCGCGCCAGCGCACTTACCCCGGCCCGCCAGTGGCTATCATGTATACACTAGACTGTGTAATGCTCTCGTTGACCACGCTTTCTACGCTACCACCTTACCGTGTTTTCTATGGACAATTTTTGTAAAAATGCTGAACGTAAAAAGTTGGTCCCCCCGCTAGCCCTAGAGCCGCGCGGATGTCGATGACTTCCGGCCCCTTTGGAGAGCTTTGGTCGGGACAATTATAGGGTGCGAGTAGCTGGAGAAAATCCATCACTTCCATCTCCATCTTCTGCGCTTACATCGTTCTCGTTGCCATCTTCGTCTTTGCTCTCAGTTGTCACCACCCTTCCGGTTTGGGGACGACGGTTACGGCCGCAGCGGGCCCGATGGACTATCCACTCACCCCCTCGATATCGAGGTCGACCTCAAACCGAGACAGGGACCGGGAGCGAGACGACGATGACACAGACACCCTCGTTGACACCTCCAGCATCACAAACACGAGCTCAAGATCTTCGAGGATGAGATTGGGTGGATATGGCACAGCTACCGGCCTCGCAGCCTCCTCTTCAACCTCCAGTTTCCCCCTCATCTCCTCCACCTCGGACTCTGGAAACACCTCAACAGCATTCCTCGCTCCCCGGCTCGCGCGACACTCTTCACATCCGAACTCTAACGGCTCCACACTTTCGACACCGTCGCACTCGGGCGCCAACATTCACGCTCATTCTTCGTCACACTCTCACCGCTCGACTTCTCACTCGCACCAACACCCTACCCACGAGTTCTTGTACCCTATGCACTCTTATGACCATCCAGGAATCTCCTCTAGGTCGTCTGCCGCGTCTGTTTCGATGTGTTCAACAGCTGCGAATTCGCCGATCAACTCCCGGGCCGGCTCTCCCTCGCCGTTCTTTTATTCCTCGGCGGGAAGCGTCTCGTCGAGCGACGAAGACGAGAGCGAACCCCCTTCACCCTACTTGAACTCTGTCGGCGCGTGGTGGAGAGAAGACTCGAGATCCACGTCGCGTCGGAGATGGCCCTGGTTACCCAATGGAGGAGGGGGGCTAGGGGGGCTAGCAACACATCCCAGGCGGAGAAGGAGGATGAACGGGTTCGGGTTCAGGATAATCAAGAGGCTAGTCCGGGGGTTGTTGTGCAGAAGGCCTCTCATCCCCAAGCAACCCGTCATGATTGTGCGCATCTCCCTCTTTCTCGCCTTGGTTGGGCATATACTCAACGCCCCTCGTTTCTAGCTCTTGACACTGCTAGTTCTGATATCTTTCGGCACATCTCTGACCTTCCTCCTGGTGCACATTCTAAACCCCGATAAGGAACCCCTCCCGTGGAGATACTACTGCTCAGTCCCTTCAACATCCACCGCCCCTCCGTCATTATACCCTTCTACCACCTACCTCACCCACATTAAAACTCTACATAATGCAGCAACTAATCCTCCTCCGGACTTTCCCCCATCTGATTTGGATTCCATCCCACCCGTCGGCGTTTTCGTTGGGGTTTTCTCTCTGGACAGCGCTTTCGAACGGAGGCAACTAATTCGCTCCACTTGGGCCGGTCACAAGCGGAGCCGGTACGGTGCCGGAGAGGGAGACGGTGGGTTTGGCACCTCCAGAACGATCGTCAGGTTCATTTTGGGTGTGCCGAGTAAAGATTGGGAGAGAAGGGTCATGCTCGAGATGGAAAGTACGTCCGATTCGCTTGGCTGACTAGATACCTTTAGGTTCATGGACGATTGGCTAACTATATGCGCATTTGTTTCATGACTACAGCATACGGTGACATCGTGATCGTACCAATGTACGAGAATATGAATGCCGGAAAGACCCACGCGTTCTTTACGTGGGCTTCTTCAAACGCCGTGGTGCCAGCGCCCGTTACCGCACTTCCTTCGTCCCCGTCTTCGCCTGTGAACAACCCTTTCACGTTTTCGTATTCGAACGCGACCTTCCCGGCTCCACTGCTGGCCGACCACGATCCCACCCAAGTATGGCAAGAAAAAGCTTCCGGCCATATACGACCTTGGGTTAGACCAGATTTCGTGGTCAAGGCCGATGACGACGCGTTCGTAATGCTTGCGGAGCTGGAGTCGAGGCTCAGGGTTAGGCTATACGATGAAGTCAGACCTGACACTCCCGGCAACCTACCATACGATGATGACGAAGACGACTATCCGGTTCCAGACCCTTCGCCCAAACGGGCCAAGGGCACCTCGAGTTCTCTATTGCGTTCATCGACCAGCAGTTTGCGAACACCGACCAAAGACGCGATTGCGGATCACCCCGTCCCGACTGTCTCTTACCCTTCTTTCCATGAGGCTCCCCCGCCTAAGCGATTGGAGGACGATCCTCTGATTTACTGGGGCTATCTGGTGAAGAACAGATTTATGGCCGGGGAGTTGTATGCGCTGTCGTGGACCTTGGTCGATTGGGTGGCAAGGGACCCGGTTGTCAAGACCAAGACGAAGGGAGCGGAGGATAAACAGACGGCCAAGTGGGTGATGATGCATCCGAAAGCGCACCAGGTGAAATGGGCAAGCGAAAGGTGTTGGATTTATGATCACCCTAGAGCTGGGACTGTGTAAGCAATCCATTCCTCCCTCTAGGACTAGTTCCTGATCCGCTTCATGATGCACTCTTTAGGTATTCTCACGGATTCTTGTTTCCCTCAGAGATTACAAGGGTCAGGAAATTCCTCTTTTCATATCTCGACGCTACTCCGAAGCGCCTTCTCAACCGAGCGCCCACTGACCCCGAACGTCAGCGTCACCTCAGTGGCGCAGATCGAGACACAAATGGGCAAGGTCAGGTTCCGAGCGGTGCAGATGTCAGCGTTCGCTTGGGAACACCGTTGGCATGGGCACATTCGAGCGTGTCGACGTTCGGTGTTAGATATTCGCCTCCGATCCAGGATATGTCCCTTTGGCATAGTGTCGAGGCGCTCGTGGAGGGTAGCGACATGTCAATGCTGCGCGAAGGTCTGTTCCGGTTGCCTCCAATGTGCCCCTTGCTCGCATTCTGACCCGCGTTGTCGTTTTTCAGACAGTCCCATGACTCCCGACTACGCCTGGGCACACAGAGAAGGCCAAAACACCCGCTACGATAACAAACGTGTGGGAGGCACCGTCTGCGTACACTTCATCAAGAAGAACATGTGGTTCCTCGAAACGGCTCTTACGTTTTTGGAGATGCAAGACACAACCGAGCTCGAGATGCACCCTTCGGAACCGGATGAGGAAGAAAGTGATTTCGTGCCTTCGGACTCTGTAAACCCGGATTCTAACAAATCCCACCCCCGTTCGGGATCTTCGTCTGGGCATCGGGAGAACTCCGACTCGGCCCCTGTGGATGTGGAACAAGATTCGGTCGATCCCGCCATCAAGGAGAATCACAACGTGCCAATTGTGTCCAACAAGGACATGCACATACTTCTCGTCCAAGCGGATCTAGGAGGGTTGCATATTGATGCGGAAGGTGGGGGAGGTAGCGATGGTGGTTCTGTGGTTCTCCCACCCGACGAACTTGAGTGGCCAGAGGGTGTTCCGGGGGATGACGACAAACGTGGGGATGATTCGGAACTGGACTCTCATTGGGAAGGTGACGATCAGGGAACTATGGCGGTCACGACCACCAAGCATTTCGCAAATGGAAGTAAGAGAGTCAATAAGAGGTAAACAGGTATAGGGACGATTGTGCAGGCCTTCATTTCACTTTTTTGCGGTTATCTGTCTCCCCTCTTCGCCACCTCCACAACACAGACTCTTGATCAAGCATACTTACAAATCACGCATAGTTACGCTCACACATTCATCTACCTTTCGTCCCTTCTCACCTCATCCTTTTTTTCTTCCTTTCGGTTTTCCATCTCGTTTTTGTTGTATCGTTCGTTCGTTTTCAGCTGTTTCGTTGTTGCTGTCTCTTGAATCTAGTAAATTAGATACCATGTTTTATAGTGGACCCAAAGCAGTGTAAGCCTGAGAGGCCTAGTGAGGCTTCGCACGCTTGCCCAATCTTCCTCACCTCTTTACTCCCATCACGTCTCTTGGCCTTCGGATGTCCTAGCATTTTTTTCCTTCCAATTTCTCCTTGGATGCTACCACGGGTGGTACAAAGATTGCATTGCGAGCGCACGCTACTGGAAGAGGTGGCAGCGGCGTCCGCTAGGAAGAATCACCCGAACATAACCCTGTGGCTCATATACACCAGTTCACTCCGAACTCCGGTCGCCTCATCTGTCCTGGTATCCGAGCCCAATGAGAGTCAGATGGCAAGAAAGGGCGCCTCCGGATGAAATACACGTCAGGTTTCGGAAATCTCCACCCGTACTCGGGGGGCGCCCTTACTACGCTGGTGATCTTACCGGCGATGCTCTCATTTCCGCCAGATTGATTTGTGTTTCGCTTGGACCTTCTGGAATGGAACGAAGGAAGAGCTCTGAGTTTGCGCCAGCTACGGGGTTTTTTGGATTTCGTGATACTATAGATTTTTCGACATCGTGAAGTATATACCGGGGAAGAAGCGGCCATTATATGCGCGTGTGATGGATGCTTTCATGCCTTTCCCCGGACCCCCCTCTCCTCCCACCGGCCAGCAGCGGGTGTTGGGTTGGGGATAAGGCATCAGAAACGCGTATTCCAGGGTCCTTGTTGTTATCCTTGGGGGAACTGGCGGGTTCATCAGAGGTCGCCCACAGGAAATTCATGTGCAGGTGCCAGATGCCAAAACTGGAGTCGGTCATCTGGAGTCGGTCATTAAAATACTCGTCATGGAGACCTTCAGCTATGGCAGTTGAACCCGAGCGTAGATGGGCAGAGTCGCGACCCGTTTCGGAGAGTTGACCCATCTATATGCTGCTTATCGTCACTATTGCATACTACGTGGGTGTTCTATAACGATCACTTTTCGAGTTTTGTGATCTATCCTTTTTCCTCCGGATTCCGGATAGCCCACCTAGCTTTTGAAGCGTCATCACTCTCGCGGAACAGGTGGATGGGGACCCTACAGGTCCACCTGCGCTACCCACAAGAAATCGACCCACCCCGCTCCAATCCAAATCCAGACTGCTCCTTGCACCACCTTCTCCTCCCCTCCCTTGTTTTGCAGATTGTTTTTTCATCTTCGACGACTATATATGTACTCACGTGTCAATGTTTTTTTCTCTCCTTTACTACGTACTTCAGTGCTATACAATGTTACCTATCCTTAGTGTCCGCGAATAAATCAAGGGGTGTACAACACATGAAATGGGGTCCGTCTTCTCATAAGTCTACAGCTAGGACACTCGTCTGCCCCATATTGCAGGGTCGAATGGTATTGATACAGATAAAGAAAACTTTTATTCCGCTTTAATCTCACGGACCTGTAACCACGATCCAGTCATCAGGTTGTGCTTGGACAATGAAGAGTGGGGAAACCCACATTCAATATTGTCCGCGCCGACATGGCCCGTCGAAGTGGGCTTCTCGGAGGGATAGGCGGAGGAACGGAACGGCGTTGTTCATCAGAAGGTGGCTCCTGTTGTGCAACAGTAGGAGAGCTCTGGCTATCGTCTGAACTGGGTTGGGTCACGTAGACTTCAGGATTGACCGGTACCCTGTGAGAGCTGAGCTTCTTGGCCCTTGCACCCCAGTTGTAACTTTGGTTCGGAACGCCCGGAGTTTTCGAGAAGGCGATGGTCGTAGGGGCGGGGAGCTGGTCCGGTTCATCGCTTCCTTCCGCAGACAAACTAGCAGGGTATATGGATGGGGAAGAGGGCGTCTCAGAGACGCGTTGCCAATTGGGGAACGGGAGATATGCTCGGGATGGAGTGACTGCTACCAAGTGATCGATGGTTGTGTGGCCTTGACCACGGGAAGCTGGCCCGGGCTTCGGTTGGCATACATGACGGTCTGAGAAAGGATCATCTGTGTTCGGGTTCCTATAGTTGACGACGACCCTAGAATTTATCCCAGCCAAGTGCGGATTCTTGGTCTCATACAGAATGTTCTCCCCGACATCGTTCCGTTGAATGTTGAATCCGTGAGCCGAACTTGTGTTCTCCACGTATCCCATCGCTTGTTCGTCCGTCGTGTTGAGAGAGGAACTGTTCTCCCACCTCTGCCGGCTTTCGGCCGTAGTAGCTGAATCTCGAGGATTGGAGTACGCAAAAGGATCATCGGCGAATGGATTTTCACGCATCCGTGGCTGAGAAATACGCATATCCCGCTTCCGAATTTGGCATTGTCTGGCCCTCCGGTTCCGCCGGTGGTATAAGAATATCATCAGGAGGACGAGTGCCACCTCGAGGCCGACCAAAGTGAACGTCCAGGTGACAGCACTGCGGTTACCGAAGAATCTAAGCGACGGGTTAAGCTTCATGCAGAAATAAAAAGGAATGTCTCTCATACCCGTGTGAGGTCAAACCGACGGGCACCCCCCTGTCGTTCGCACCGGTCTGAGTTGACGTGGGGGGCACGCCAGCCTGATCGATCGTACCCGTCGGAGGAGAGTTCAGAAGCGAGGGTTCCAATAATATGGAGGACCAAGTCCCGGAAGGAACAACCGAAGTGGGCGTCCAAGTGGGGGGTATTAATGTCTCGCTTGGATCTGGACTGTTGTAACTGCTCGATGGAAGCGGGGTGTGGAGCGTTTGTGAAACTTCTGAGGTCGAGGAACCTAGAGTAGAGGAGGGGGGTGCCAGGGAGGATGACAAGGGAGGTGACGATGAGGGGGACCTATAGGAGGAGAACAGTGTAAGAAATTTATTAGTACGCACGATTGATTATTTGAAGTGTGAGAATAAATATGACCCGGTTATTCAAAATCCAAGACTGAACGCTTACATTTGTACTTGGCACACCGTCCTGCTGTCGGATGGAGATTGCGGGAGGCAAGATGGGAGCTCGGAGCTCGATGTTGACATTGTTGAAGGAGATTCTAACTGAGCGGGAGGAGATGACAACGAACTGGACAGTGTGGAAGCCATGAAGGATAACGACACAGACGCAGGCTCTAGGGAAAAAATAGTCAGCATTTATAACTGAGACGAAAAAGAACATACCAAGGATTTGAAACAGGGGATGCGAGAGTGGTTGCGACGCTCGCTGAACTAGATACTGACGTGAAGGACCGCCAGCTTCGAGCTCAGAAGGTTCACAGTCCGCCCGATAGCCTTGAACCTCGAGGCTGGCCCAGTGCAGAAGGGGGAATGGGCACTCCGGAGGGTCGAGAAAGGCGGGGTGGGATTATACGTGGGGGCATATATCTATCACGCACTCTGCCCATCCACGCGAACGGATACGCATGATCAACCCCGCATGGCGCGTCACGAAAAAGAGAGCGAAATCAGATGTTCGGAACACACCTTCGAAATAACGAAGCCTCACGGTCACTCCTCAAATAAACGAATATTGAGAAGAAAGCGAACAAATTGCTCCGCGGTGGCCCACACTATGTGCAAGGACAGGGACGGAAGAGACGCGAAGGAGGGCAACAAACTTGGAACATCGGTGTGGCAAAACCGGGGGTCAAGGGGGCGGGGTCTTCAAGGAGATCACAGTGGAAAGTTTACAAACGCACGAAATCTTTGCGCATAAGTCCTAAAACGGACTGAACTTGGGATGCACCATGCCCAACGTTCACGTACATGCCCCGATGGCCCTGCGCCCTCAATTGGACGCAGATTGGTTTTATTTCAATGAGCCGTCACTAGCACTGTCCATTTGGATCATTTCGACTGCAGTCTCGAAGATATAGCAGAAACGTCACCTGGATGATATAGCACAAGCAAATGTTATGAGAGGACGGTCAGTTGATAACACTTGGCCCATGTGGTCCCCCCGCTTCTCCGATGGCCCATCAGCACGATAAACGTCGTCAGGACGATGATGACCAGAGGTCTGCGATCGAGATGAGAAGTCCAAAAGTCAGAAGGGAGATGAAAGAAGTCTCCAGTCACGAGGAACGGACTCGATTGGCAGTCTCGTGGCCAACCAAGATGGGGGGGTATGATTACAGAGTAGTAGGGCTAACAGGAACAAGATCGGGATGTGAAATAAATGCAACTCGCTCCATAACCGTCGGCAATGATAGTTGTCCGAGGAACCATCGTTTCTATATACGATAATAGCGGGTACTGGTGTGGTCAAGTCAATAGGTATTAAAGGCCATAATCTGCCGTATCAAATGGCCGTCAGCTCTTCTGATAGGCGAATGGATGAGCGTTGGCTCACATAACTAAGTAGAAGTTAAGCACTCATCCAATCGGTCGTTTGTCCCTCAACAACACCGACCAGTGCCAGGTAGTGGTAATTTCACCCTGACAGCGCCCTTCCGTCGCCCCCCACTCAAACTTCCAAAACTCAGGCGGCTCGAGCTGTTGACGCGTCTCAGTGCCCTATCACCGTAACTGACACCACTGCCAGCCTTTTCCGGATCAAGTGCGCCAGACTCGATGCTCAAGAGAATTGACCGAGCGCACAGCAGAAACGGGGCCTCAACGTTGTCGCCTGATAGCGAGGAAGCTTCCAAGAAATGTACGTCTACGTACGGGGGTGGTTAACTCATGGTAACAACGCGATGATAGAACAAGATAGGGTTTCAAAGGGACACACCGTTTTCTGCTGCCCATTTGCTGGCCTCAGCCCACTCGACTTCCCTCTCGTCTTCCCGGTCCGACTTGTTTCCCACCAACACGACCACTAGGTTCGGACTCCCCAGTGCTCGTGCATCAGCAAGCCATCGCGATAGGTTCAGAAACGAGGCTCGGCTATACGGGACGGTTAACCCATTTGTACTACCTTCGGAATCGCGCGAGCCCACTTTGTGATGTCGTACACCAGGATTGCCCCGGCAGCGCCTCGATAATAACTGCGAGTAACAGATCTGGTATCGATAAAAGATTAGAGTGTAAGCCTGGGTAACACTCGAGGGTGGCGTACCTGAACCGCTCCTGCCCCGCAGTGTCCCACAGCTATGACCCGACGAGTAAGTTCCCTGCTGCGAAAGGTCTGGATAATGGCCGTACTTGTAACTTGATACGCTTCTCTCCAAGCTTTACTGTTCGGCTTGAAAACTCTACTCCGATGGTATGTTGAGCTTGTTCCTTGACTAACATGACGTGAACACAAAGCGTTGAGTCGATGACCGGTCGTACGAACAGCTGTTGTGTGTGAAATGATACAGGAGGCAAGATTTTCCCGTTCCAGCTTCACCTGGACGTAGAGATTGGTCAAGAGGGAGAGAGGTGGAAACACGGGTTGCTGACCGATGACAATGTATTTCATAAGGAAGTCTGACCACAACGACTCAGCCCGACGGGATCCTTCGGGAGAGAAGAGCTAAGCGGAACGGGGCGCACCATAAGTCTCGAGGAGTTCAGTAGCGTCAACATCGTAGTCGCTTGTGGCCATCTGAGATGACAAGGTGGAAGAGGAATAGTACCAAAGTTGCCACAATTGCCGCCCTAGCGAAGGCTGCCGGAAACGGGTCACAAACATTTTCTCACACTTGATTGCTTCTTTTGAGTACAGCCACTACTACCACCCCTTGCACGGGACCCACACATCCACTACTCTGTCTGCGTCTCCTGCTGCACTGGAGTCTACGATGTAATACCAGGGGTACGCCGCCGCAATCATACAGGCGTGTTGCCCAGTAATTTCTACTTGGTCTCCGATCTTGATCGAACTAGGATTGCTTCCAGGCGTCTGGGCCAAAGTGCCGTGCTCTTGCGAGATGCTCTTCAGAAACCACGATCCCCCACCAACCCAACCGTAACCCTTGATGGGCCCTGTGTCTTTGCTCATTGCGATTCCCCCGGCATCGCAGAGTGCTTCATCGGTCCCATCTGCGCCCCGGCCGGGGTAACAGGAAATCACCGTAGCTAGAACCTTCTGCGCTATGCGTGAGGAGTCAACAAGGCTGGTGTGTATCTGCTGTAGGTCAAGCATCACGTAATTCCCTTCAATCCGATCATTAGTCCAACTCCTTCATAGCAAGACCGACGGACCCCGCACCCGCGTGTATGTCGAGCTTCCCGTGCAATGAGGAGTGGAGTTTTGCTTTTGTCTCTGGGGTTGCAGCATGGGCGGTCGGTGTTGATCCGACCGAGAGCACGAACGGGGTGTTGTGCGAGGAGGCAGTACTCGTTTGAGCAATGAGGGACGTGGCTATTTCAGCTGCGGCGTTAACCGCCTGCAGCTCTTCTGAGAGGAACTGGGATGCCTCATCCAAGGAGGTCGAGGCATAGGATTGACCGGCGTGGCAGTAAAATCCATGTATTGAGATTGTCGACGAGGCCATAATCACCATGAGTAACTCCTGAAACACCTGGTGCTTCGGTGATAGCCCCGCTCGGCTTCTCGAGTCAGAAGGAGGGTCGACCGCATGCCAAATAGATTAACCCACTGATAACCAGCGTCTATCTTGACGAAAACCGACCACCGCCGTGGATTTGGTCGCGCTTTCTCGTACTCGTTCAAGAGCTGCACCTGGTCAGGGTGGTCCACGAGTATTCGGACGACTGCACCAAATGGGGTGATCTCGTCCCACAGAGCTGAGAGATCATCCAGCTTGTTGGCGGATACAGGCAATCCATAAAGAATCTGAGTGGAGTCTGTTCCTCAGCGCTCCTCAGCGGAGGGTGTAAAGAGGAACCAGCCTACATCCTTTACAATCCCGTCTGATACCAAACCACCGTCGACGACTTGCCATGCCTCAGCCAGCGTTGAGACGATAATAGAGTCTGTTTGGCCCCCATCTGAGACTAGTTGGAGTTTCGCACCCTCCACCGTCTTCGTGAAGTAAATGTCAAGAAATCTGTCTGAATATCGCCAACTTGCTAGCGTACCTTGTGCGTCTTGATGTGAGCTCTGAAGTCTGCACCCCAGCTAGTTACATTCTGGTGCATTAGCGCACAATTCGCAGCAAAGATCGCCCTGTCAACCACAAATGCGGGGGTCCGTAAAGAAGTAATCGGCTTCCCGACGAACGCAGCGTTCAGAGCTTGCTTGTCTGGTGCGCCAGATAGATACCTAGGAGATAGCGCCTCCATGGTCGTACAGATGTGAGTGGGGCGATCTGACTAGGGAGTGGCACCCGTGGAAGCGATCACACGTTTATTTACATTGATCTGTCCCCCGCCAAAAATACATACATTTAGAATAGGTGTGACCAAATTAACGGACCGACGAATAAAGTACATACATATAACCACGTGTCCCCTAATGCAGCCGATCACGATCCCACCGGACCGGGAACAACCGTTATCCGGCCGGACTATTTCCCCGTACTTCCCGAGTTCTGGTAGCCCCACCCAGGTATAAGAATGACAATTCCAGACCTTCCTGTGATAACGATCCTGAACCTCGTCTCTCACTCAACTATGGCAACAGGGACAGAGAGAATCTGGCAACCCGTTGATCCAGAGTTTGAGCACAAACTTGATGCTGAGTACGTCAGGTTTCACAAGGCGAACCTGCTCTACAGACCCCGGGCGGATCAGATTCCGTGGTCGCCAGCTACCCGAGATACACCGGCCGTCTTTGGCACATCCGATCCCCTCCCTGTTGGGTCTATCGTTGACTACAACCTCAGCAAATGCAAGATTCGGGTATTCACCCCGGAAGGTGAACCTCCTACAGATGGGTGGCCGGTGTTTATATTCTTTCATGGAGGCGAGTAATAGCGGATCTCGTCGTTTTTGGAAGACTAAGTTACACGTTTTCCGTTGCAGGGGGATGGACTCTGGGAAACATCTCAACCGAGAATTCTTTCTCTAGTAACATGTGTAAACGTAAGTAGTCTCCAGACAGACAACGACGTGCCTCACGCCGGGTACCAGGGGCAAACTGTGTCGTTGTTTCTGTTGACTATCGACTCGCTCCGGAGGATCCGTACCCCGCTGCTGTCGAGGACGCCGTGGAATCCCTGGGATGGGTGCTAGCGAACGAGAAAACCATAAGAGCGGACGTGAGGAAAATCGCCGTGGGAGGCTCTTCAAGGTGAGCATAGTTATGCGTAATTTCGGTGTCTCAAAGTGGCTCATGCCAGACATCAAGTGGCGGTAACCTCGCAGCGGTCCTCACCCACAAGGCGGCTCTCATGACCCCACCAGTCCCGTTGATCTTCCAACTACTGATTGTTCCGGTCATTGACAACACGGCGTCCTCAGCGGAAAGTGTCTACTCGTCCTGGTCGGAGAACATAAAGACCTGCGGTCTCGTTCCTGACCGCATGTTATGGTTCCGTAACCTCTACTTGCCCGACGAGGCAGACCGGACCAAATGGGATAACTCGCCGGTTTTTGCGCCGGACGAGACTTTCCAGAAAGTTCCAGACGCTTGGATTGGCGTATGCGAGCGCGACATTCTACGGGACGAGGGGGTTTTCTACGGGCAAAAGTTAAGGAAGTTCGGTAAGAAGGCCGAAGTGGTGGTTTACCCAGACGCCCCGCACGCCATTATGGCGATGGACGGTAGGCAAACCTTAATCCCGTGTTGATTATTCTCAGCTGATAGGATTGATGCGATGCGCGGCTCTGTCCAGGGTGAGTAAAGTTTTGCACCTGATACTCAAGATAGATTGGATGACAGCATGCTGATGCATGTTTAGGGTGCTACGGATTGGCAAGAAACTTGTGACAGACGCAATGAATGCTCTCGCCCGGGCGTTTGCATGAGCCCGTCAACTAGAGCATGGGAGTTTGAAGAAATTGATGGAGAAGTAGGCGGGTATGAAGGTCCTTGCACGGTCTTCCGATCGATATCTAAATCTCAACGCACGTGTAGTCTATTTGAATCCGGGTTGTACGTTTCAACGCCGTCTTTGTGAATGTCTAAAAACTACTCCAAGACGTATTCCCCTCAACCCTTGATCCGACTCGCGCGAACTGGAATAGAGGGTGGTGTATGACTGAGCATTTCCTAGCCGGAGGCAAGGTCCTGAAGGTTGGGTCTCGCCCCGGCGCCGATTACGAGGTTGGCCTAAGCGTATTAGGGTTATCAGTTCCCTAGATCCAGTAAATGGATCTCCGTGTTCGAGGAAAATTCGAGGGTGTGAAGGCGATGAATAAGCCATCTTGTGAATCAATTGATTAAACCACACCACGGCGTTGCATCTCGGCGCTGCCATTGGGTATCGACCAATGCTCGTCGACACCCTGGGACCATTGCCACCATAAAGCAGTAAGAACCTGTATGTTGAGGACTTGCATTGCCGTGTCTAACATGTAACGCCGTCGATGCAGGGTCAAGTCGATAGTCCGCCCGTTGAGGGTGCTAATTGGTTTTTCGTAAATGCCGTTACTAATGAAGGCCGTCGGTGGGAATGACAGGGGTGAGAGTGACACTAGATAATCCATGAAGTTGGCTCGAGGAACTGGGTATATCGTTCAGGCGCTGTCACTTGATCAAAGTACCGGCCAGGGAAGGGAGAGTAGGTCGGGGTGATGAAGTAGGCGGGCAAAAATATTTCGAGGTTGACACAAGACAAACTCCAACCTCGCGATTAGCATCTAGCGCGCCAGAGCTCGGTGGCGGCCGTCGTTAGTCCTAGGGTGGGTCTCTCCTAGTATCTCGATAAAGTGAGGCGCCTACATTCTCGCCTTGGGAGAAAAAAAACTGGGGTCGGTGCAATCCAACAGCATAAATACGTCAGGCACTGCTTGATCTCTGCGTCTTGGTTGTCCCCGGCTCGCGTAGCGAGTAAAGTGGCCAAACTAGGAATAGGGCGACTTCGTCCAGCGGTACCCATCTTCGAAGGTTGATGGAGCGGCTACCGGCCGAGCGGTGGAGATATTCCTTATGCTGCATGCCAGACAAACAGCATTCAGTCCTATTCGGTTTGGCAGGGGAAAACCCACGTTGGGCTAAAAGAAGGAGTAACCGTGACGGCAAGGGTATCCAGTTCAGGTGACATCCGTTCGTTTGAATTCCCGAGGGCAAGGGAACTACAACGAGGCACGTCAACTGAGGGATGCTTGATGTTGGGCTTCCCAGTAGAAACGTCCCATTCTGAAATTGCCACGTCACTGGGGACATCAGATTGTTGATGAAAACAGTAAGTAATGGAGTAACAGCTTGAATGGCCGATCGGGGGGGGGCATGCCTGGGCAGCATGAACCATGGAGTATATGTGTCGCTGCAATCAGGACCCAAGGCAGTGTAACCATTCGATGTGCCACCGTTATACGGGGAGGCGTTCCCCATATGGATCAAGATTTGGGGTGCGTTCAAACGCCTAGGCTTTCTTTCCTCTCCAATCCGTCTCTAGTCCGCCGGGATCGGTGGATTGAACCCAGGAGATCACCACGGTGTCCCGTCTCTTCTCCCTTGGGAATCATCCGGGATGGTACCAAAGGACTAAGCACTAAGTGTTTACGATCCGCTTGTGTTAGCGCCTGTCTATAGTTCTTCGATTAGCAGGATGTATGCGGCCGTATATGTAAAAGGTGCAACCAAGTCTCGTGTCACCATTTGCAAGGCGCGTAGGTACCCGGGATCAGCGTGGGCGTCCCGACTTCCGAAGTTGAGAGCGAGAAGCGTGCGTAAGTTTTACGAGCGAGAGTCGTTACGTGTGGGGACACCCCTTGAACGGGTACCTGATAGTGGTAGGAATGGAGAGCTCTATATGTCAAATGGGGCATCAGAATTCCAAAACCCTCTTCTTCAATGATTGCTCCCGTCTGATCGATGGGTTCCTCACGGTCGCCTCTGGACGACGGTTCTCTTGTGTTTTTGGATTGCTTTCTCGAAACAAATCGCAAATCTAATTCTACTCTACGGAATCCGAGACCGGTATCGAGGCGCGGGGTCTTAGCTTGGTTACCCTAAGGCGTGGGAAGGATGTCTGCGAGGTCTTCCCCATTCACTCTCGCTGGAGCTGCATCAATAATGAACGTCATCCAGCGCGTCCAGGTTGTCCCTGGGTTTTTCCATGCGTGGTTCGTGCCCCTCTGGACGACGGTGTCACCAGGATTTTTGAGGTGGGTCTCAGTGCCATCCGGGAAAACCAAGATCACTTCCCCGGATACTATAGCACCGAGAGTTGGTCAGAACAGCTTCGCGTCTAACTCGCAATGGCAACCGTGCGGCACAGGGGGGGTGTACTTACACAGGACGTTCAAGTCAACCGTAGAAGTGCGGTGCTATTAGCAGGGACGATCGCCTGAGTTCGAGCCGGGATCAGATAATCTTTGAGACCGGTAACATACCATCGGAGTCTCCTCCCCGGGCCCGAGATCGGTGACAAGGCAACTAGCATTGTTTGGAGCAGATATTCCAGTTATAACTCTCGTCGCTCCATCTTTCCTGTAGGGCGTTGCACGTGTCAGCCTACCCACACACGGACGAGCAGAGAGCGAGAGGGAACACACTCGGTATTGTTGTCGTCGGAGGGGAAAGAGTCAGTCACCCATATTTTCCCCAGAGCGACGTTGAATTGAGGCGCACTCTATCAATGCGTCATGCGGTGAGTATTTATGGTGGATGATTTCGTGAAGAATGTCTCAACCTGTACAGGGATGGAGGAGTTACTGCGGATGATTTCTTTACCGCTGGTGTCATGGGCAGTGACAATCCTGCGGACGGGCGGGAGCATCGTCTGGAACTGCGACATGATATTTTTAGACAAGGTAGAGGGGGTGGACAGAGCAGTTGGGTCGAAAAATGAAAGATTAGAGAGACAAATCCAACTCACTTATATACTCGCGTGGCGGAACCTGGGGGTCAACCCGAGGAACAGACCGGTAAATATGGGATCAGACAGGAAAAGTATTACTCATGGGGATATGGTAAAATGGCACGGAAAGACCCGTCGGCCACAGGGAGCATGTGTTGGACCAAGATGCATTACACGTATAATCCATATACAGAGGCGGGAACCGCAACAGAAGCAACAGTCCGAGCTAAGAAGAAGTGTCTGCACAAATTTCTCGTCAGATATTCGTTGCGGGAGGGGTAGATCAGACGTACAATAATAATACTCGTCGATTAAAGGCATCCAGTCTTTCAAGAACGCACTCGCTATGCCTAGTAGGGGTATGTTAGCGGTCCTGTTCGCCAGCGCATCCAGTTTGGGTCTAGATCTCAGGAATCAGATTGCTTGTATCCTCAGGAACAAAGCCGGAACCAATACCGGGTAAAGCTGCGCCAAATGGCACCGCGGAATAAATACCACACAATCTCTCTGTCTCTCCGGGCGTACTCTGATCGCTCCAACGACGAAGAAACAGATATCTTCCGACGAAGGTTTCGCGAAATCATTTCCAACACAATTGAAGTCACCAGTGGACTGTTGGTGTCCTGGTCACGAGACAACATAATAGCTTGAGCGCGGTGAGAAATGTTCCACTTTACACCATTGCGGAGCCTCTTACCATATACGAGGGGTCGCAAGATATACAAAGATTCGACAACCCAGTCCCTAGGGCTAGACAGAGGCTTCACGAGAGCGAACGGCGCCTTCACGGACGAGGTAGAGAGAGCCTTGGGAAGCAGAAAATCGTCTACTGGTGAAATGACTGTGGTAGGCGGAGGCGGTGGAACGAGGAGATGGTGGGGTTGCAGGGGAACGTGGTTGTTCTTTAGATGATCCGGAGTCTGGGGCGGGGATAGGGGAGGCGACGAAGGCGCCAAAGTTGGGGATGAAGAATTGGAAGAGGGTGGAAGAGATGCGATATCGAAATCCCTTTCGGGTACCGGGGGACCGACCAAAGGACGCCTCGTGATACGCAGGAGGGCGAAACGTAAAATTGCCCTATTGGTTCGGGAACGAGGATAAGGATTCGAGGGAGACGATAACGTAGAACTTATGATAACTCAAGACGTACTTGACACATTCGATAAGAATCACAACTCTCCAGCGGGTCCTGTTGGAAGTTTTCCGTCGCAAGCCCATCTCGATCAACAGCTCGAGGTAGCGGAGGACTTCGAGGGTTCGCGCGAACCACTTGTACCTCAAGTCCTTTTTGGCCCATGCGCGGGTGTACCGGGAGTGGGGGGAGGATGGGATAAGGGGTTTGTACTTGGGATCCGACTGCATGGCCCTGTTGAGCAGCGTGTCATGGTACAAGCTGGTCGTGTTCAGCAACGCAGCCACTAGCACGAAAATCAGACAAGACTCAGGGGACGCGGGTTAGGGTACGCACATGCTTCCGACGCGAGTTCAGCATCCTTGAACCTTCCCGGGAGAATCCATGTCACAGAGCGGAGTGAAGACTCGAGACTTGAGATGACGGAAACGTTGTTTACGAGAAACGCCTCATATCTTGCCAAGGCCGACGACATCACCGGAATGTGCGCGAGCGGGACGCAGGAAACGTTTTGTGGACGTTTACGCCAGTCGTTTGTCGGAAAGCCGGGTGGACGTCGTCTGCTGTGGTGGGTGCGGGGGACTGCTTGTGATAACTCGATCCGGTTATGGGTTCCGGCACGCTGCCTCTCTCCCTCGATCTGCCGTGTGGCCAGGTCAAGGTCAGAACACGTTTTCCGTCTTCAACGCGACTCCGACGCCATACGCGGTAGGCATCGGGAAGCCTTTGAGTTAAATCATGACCACCCCGCTCCAATATTTTCAACCAAGCCCCGTTCGAGGACAATTGGAACCACCAGACGCGACCACTAGGCCAGGATGGAGGTGGCTTCAATGTACAGACACCCCAAATGAACTCAAAGGCAAACAAATTCTCATAATTTTATCACTGGCAGCTGATCCTGGGTCACCAGTGCTTCTTCCCCCGAGAGCCTCCCAGGTATACGCCTACCTCATAAGTCAAGAGCAGGTGGAGCTCGCTAAGGGAGCGGAGGCATCATGGGAGCGTCTGATGCATGTAAGGCACCTCAAGGATCGTATGATAAGTGAGCATTCATGCCTTTTGCCCCCCAATCACAACCTAAAACCATCGGTAACAGGGAAGTGCAGGCGTCTGGCTCGCCTCAGTCCCATACATGGCAAAGAGGCACAGTTCCGCACCCTTTATGCTCCTCCCGATTTTACCCTCAAGGCACGTTTGTTTCTGTAACGGAGCCGAACAATCATTGAACTGGATCCCAGGAGCTGGAGAAATGGTACAGGAATAGGCACGATACGCACAACGCCCCGCCATCGTTTGTTCAAAAGACTCGCAAATCGCATGCCCCAAGCAAACGTTCTCATGGTAGTCGAGGGATGAGCGGAAAACATCGTGCCGCCGAGGTAACCGCCAGCCGCCGATCCTCTCAGTCCGGGCTCAGCTACGCAGAAGACAGCCACTACCCAGAAGATAGCCAATACCCGGAGGGCAGCCAATACCCGGAGGACAGCCAATACCCGGAGGGCAGCCACTACCCGGAGCAGACAGAACGGTCCTACTTTTCGGATGACGACCAGGAAAAAACACTTCCATCGGTTCCGGCTGAATCCTTCGTACACATCGAGCACCACGATGCGACCCCGGGTAGAATTCCGTGGATCTCAGACACGGAGCTCAATGCTTCCCGCCATGAAGTCTTGTCCCCTGATCCAATACCTATGCCGTATCGACCTCGAGAAAGTACCCTCTCCGAGTTACACGATCAACTCGCTGGTCGTATGCCCAACCCTCATGATGAAATTCCGCCCATCGACGTCATTCCGCCAAGTGACTCCTCTTTGACAATGCCAGAGCGTGCTATTCCTGAAGCTGCTCCTCCGATGCCCGTACCACATATGGCGGAGGGTACTCTAGATCGGCCGCCGTTGGTAAGGAAGAGGAGTAGCTTGAAGCGTTCAAACAGCCGCTCAAGCTTAAAGACCGTTTCTTGGGCACTAAACGACACCGGGAGATCAGGATATGCCACCGCAGTTGAAGAAATTGGTTATGCCGGTGCGTTTTGCACGATTATTCACGTGTCTTCGCAATCCTGACACCCCCTTAGGCGAGGAACTCGATACCGCGAGGATCGCGCACAAGGAAGAGATCCTCCTCTTACAGGACCTCCATCGTAACGTGTTCGAGATCAAGGAAAGTCTCAGGCTTGATGAGGAGCGGGTCAAACTGGAACAGCTGAAACTTATTGAGGCTGAGGAAGCTGTTCACCATCAGGAAGAACGCCTCCGGTTTACGTTTGAACAACTCGAACTTCACGAAGGACGCTATCAGGCTAAAGGTAGGTGACCTGTCTTTCACGTCTTTCGCGTCTTTCGTGTGCACTGACGGCGAGTAGTCACAACTGCGCTAGACGAAGCCAGTCGTTCCCTGGCCAATAACCATAGGCGGGGGGATACCATTCAGGAGGTTCAGGAACCTCCAGTTTAAACCCTCTCCTCCAACTATATATCTTGTTTCTTGCTTTTTGCAGGTTAATCCTGTGTATACCGTCGATGCTGCGCGCCTTTGACTATCCACTATCCACGATTGATGTTTCTTGACGACCATTTTTTAGTACTACACATTATCTACATTTGCCTATGTTCAGAAAAGATACATATATACAGGGAAGGTGTATCTCCGAATAAATAGCTTGTATGTGATTAGGAATATCCAAGTTGGGAGGGGGATAAGGGAAGAGAGAGTACATCAAACCGGTGATACTGGCTGCGGGGTGACCGAGTCTGGGGCAGGGGCCCCTGGGATATTGACCTGCCATCGCTCACTGAATAGACCTTTGGCAAGAGCAAAGTCTGTCCCCCGATTCTGAGACTCCGGGTCGGATGGGTGGACATAGAACTTGTCGATGATCGGTACCAGCAGGACGTTCATCTTTGGCGTGAGGATGACCATGTTGTTCGTTTTTATCTCCATCCAATCAGCTGGTAAGAGGTGAGGAACAAAAGCATAAACGCATGGTGCATTATCTGATTCACCTTGTTCGAAGGTTAGTGGTTCGCTGGCCACCATGATGATATTCTCTCGCTTGTCCTCCTTGAACATCTTGTAGTGTCCCCCTGGCGCATATTCGCTGAAAGACGTGCCCGATGAGAACCACTGTGGCAGCCCGCCAAGCATCAGTGACAGTCCTGCATGATTTCAGCCATACGTACCAGGGACGCAGCCTCGTCCTTACGACTTGAGATATAGCGGGTCGCAACAACGCTTTCCCCATCCGTAATACAGAAGTTCAACAGGCTCGGCTAAAGGGGATGCGAACAAGGCGGGTGAGCATACCGTCCAACCCGATTGATTCCGTAACAGATTCACCTCTTTTATTCCGGCATCTTCGTGAAATTTGTTGATCGAGGCAATAGTCGCGAGCATCGCGTCCTTGAGGATATGGAAAGTGAATGACTTGGCGTTCGGATCTGGGAGCTGTCAACATCGTACATTCAGCCCCGTCCCCCGGACAACCAGACAAGAGACCCACCTTTGAGAGAAACAAGGCAAAAGCCCATTCTGAATCTGATGAGGGGTCATTAGAGGAGGAAGTAACGCTTTCTCCATTATGTACCACCCACCGGTATTTCCTTTAACACTGTTGAAGATCTCGTCTGAAAGGCCCGCTTGAAGCTTTCGTTTTATCTTTGAAAATCCGGCAACTTCTCCGTTATGCATCCACTGGTAGCCGCCCGAGGTGAGTCAAACATCGCCGATGGCAGGGAGGGGCGAAACTTACCATCAATTTTCCATACCCAAAGGGGTGGCAATTGTCCAGCGAGAGCGAACCAGTAGTCGTCGCCCGAACGTGTCCACTGTGAACGCACACGACCACACGTATGTTAGCCACAGCCGCCCGAAGCACGCGGGAGACACGGGAGCAATCAGCGTCAGACACGTACAATACGAGTGGGGACTTGATCTTCTCGGCTAACCGAACGAGGTTTGCGTTATTCCAAGCCTGAAGCGCGCCATCGGGTCAGCCGTTGCAATGAGATGTCGAAAAAACCTGTCGAAGGTTCCGGAGGGGGGAAGGATGTATAGCTTACGGGCGTTGAAGATGTGAATATGCACGGTTGAGTCCCCAACTCTTCGTCGTAGACCGAGTCATACCACCCAACACCGAATCCGTCTCCATTAATGGGCCGTCGTGGGTCAAGACGCAGACGAGAGCCGAATGCTTGGTTGACGATTGAGTGACATGGCCTAGTCAATAACTGCAGTGACCGGAAACAGACGGGTTTGTGAGCACCGACGACAATGAAACGATGATGTGGGACGAAACTGACATGCGAGAGCTGAACTGGGGCAGTTCCTTTGTAGATTACGAGCCGGCACATAGCTGGTGGTTTACTCGCAAGAGTGTTCGGATGCGTACAACTGTTTTACGTTTTGTTGCGTGCTCATTGCGGAGGGTGGCACTCCTTCGCTTCCGGATCCTCGGAGTTGAGCTCCGCTTCCGCTCGATTGTGTTTCCAGAGAGGCTAATCCAACACAATCTCGATCCACTAACGTACATACACCGCTGTGTTTTACCTGACTACAAAAACTCTCGAGGACGCAGAGTCGGGTCGCCACCGACCTCGTCGTAAACCAAGCCAGCAACACGGAAAGCCAAGTCTGAACGTACGGGTCAGAGAGCCATCGCAGCGAGTGGGTCTTGCTTACCGTCAGTCTGCGACTTGGCACGAGCCTCTGCATACACTCTGACGACATCCTCCGTGCCACTAGGCCGGACAAAGGATCGACCATCCTCATATTTCCGCACCAAATCGTCGATCTTGGCTTGCAACATGGGAGGGCTCGTCAGCCTTCGTTCAGCGTCTTCTGTCTTGAAAATATTCCGATTCGCGACCTTTACTTTGACCAGTCGGTTGGGTAGGTCAACGTATAGCGAGTCCCACTCCACGGCACTGTATGACTTATGGGCAAGGACCACCTCGACGAGTAACATGTCCGAGACGGCATCACCGACGGTCTGGTTGATCAGATCGTTCAAATTCAACAAATGGGTGAGGGCTGTTAGCTGTGCGGGGATCGCTGGCTGGTGTTCGCGCATAGCTTGTTGTGTCTCCGGGGAAAATAACACCGTTCCGTGACCGTTTGCTTCAAAGTAGACGCCAATATCGTAGTGTTCTGCGGCATGATGAAGATGCTTGACTCCAGTTGGAACACATTTCACTGGCAAACGCTAGCGCAGGGTCAGGTGGAGCCTTCTGTCAGGGATAATGCACTTACCTCGGACAGATATTTCGTTGAGGCGCCGTTGGCGTAGGCAGTCTGGACGACGCCGACCTTAATCTTGTCCTCGAGACCAGCAGACTTGACAAGTTCCACGATGAAAGCCGCAATCAGGGAGGCAATCTTATCTCCGTCGAGCATCTGGAACCGTCCTCGTTCGTCCAGGTAGAAGTACATCAATCGATCTGCGTCGCCGTCGAAACTGCAACCCCTCTGCCCGGGATGAAGATGGGATTCGAGAGAGGGCGGCAACTTCTGTTGGGTCTTGACATAATCTGCACCACAGGCGTTGTTCAGGGCACCAGGGGTGGAGATTGCGTCGTTCACGGGGAGAACGGTAAGACTGTTGCCGAGGACAGGTATAAATTTCTCCAACGACAATACACCAACACCATTGGCACAATCCACAACAAGGGGAGGTAAAGGAGCCTTTCCGGCCTGTAAGGTGGTGAATAGCGTATCACCTCCGAGAATACCGATCGACCTACGACAAGTTTCTTGAACGCGGTTGTGAGTTTAGTCACGTAACCTTCCTCAGTGTCCGGGCCGTACTCGTCCTTGGTTCCCTTGGTATTGATTGCCCTCACAAGATAATGGAGGACAGGGGTGGAGGTAATTCCAGCGTCTCTGGTTTCGGCACCGATGGCTTTGAAGCCATCCTCCAAAGCACGAACGAGCGAAGCGCCCGAAGGTCGGGTGTCGCGGGCGTACACAACCCTGGAAGGCTTATTGAGATCGATTTTGGCAACCCTGACAAAATTTTCGACCGCCTCAACGAATGCAGAGGTATTGGAAGCGTTGGCGAGAGTGGTAGCGTGACTCTCCCAAGCGTTCTCCAACATCTCCCCGCGCGGATCAACGAGCTTGACACCGTTATCCTATGGTTGGTTCCATCAGCTGTAACCCGCAGTTACTCGTTATCACAAGCGGCAGAACCCACCGCCTCGGGGTTGTGTGAAGCGGTGACCATAACACCGATAGTTTTTCCATCGAGTCTCTTGCTCCTCAACGCGGCGAGGACGCCAACTCGAAAGAGCGTCGAATCGAGAATCCCTGCACTGTGACGACGTTATTTGACCGATAGATTTAGAGATAGTATAGCCCTCACGCTGTCCTGAACCCTGCAGTCCCGTACTGGAACTGGATGGCTCTAGGCTTTGGATGGAGATCAGATAACCGACGGAGCTCGTTGGTGTTCAGAGGCATTGCTGAGGTCGCGAGGTGAAGGCCTTGGAAGAGTTGTGGGGAGATTCAAACGCGAAGGATCTGCTGGGGGTTCCGGTTATAGCCTGAGGGCAAATGGTTGTGGACAAGCGGGAGCCCGGTCGGCGACTGAACCAAGCACCTGTCCGGTTTTGTAATCGTCCCGAACCATCTAAGCGAAATCAATTGACGGATCTACCGACATTGCAGCGTACAACTCTGACCACTACGTGATATTCTATACGTTCGACGGTAGCAACGATGAGGAGAGGAGCTATGCCGTTTCCCCGCTCGATGGAACAGATATCACAAGCGTAACTTTAACGCCTTTCGCTGTTGGCCGTGGTTCCGCGGCTCACAGCCACAGCTACGTCAACGGCTCACGACGCACAGCGGCCAACAGTGACTCGAGTTTCCGTAAGGAATCGGCATCCCGGGTGGGTGAACACCTCCGGGCGATAGATCGTAGTGGTCAACGTGTTGGTGATCTAAAAGGGGAATGCCGAGAGCGCTGCCACAACTCCCTCACACTTAACCATCATGGCTCCTCAGAAATCGGCTGCGCAGACACTCTTGGAAAAGGCAGACAAGAGGGCTGCCTCGTCAGGGGGTTGGTTCTCATCCAACGATTCCAAGTGGGAAGAGGCTGGGGACCTCTATCAACAAGCTGCAAACGCTTTCAAGATTGACAAACTCTTTAAGGAGGCTGGCGATGCTCACGCACGAGAGGCAGAGTGCAGAGAGAACTGCAAGGAGATAAACGAAGCTGCCAACGCTTGGTGGAACGCTGCTAAAGCATACAAACGTGGATATCCCGATTGTGAGTGTTCTTTGGGTATTGTGGCACCCACGTTGGTTGATCCCGTGCACAGTGGCCATTGCTGCGCTCTCCCAGACCGTCACATTCCTCACCAAATCTGGCCGTTTCAGACAGGCTGCTGACCGCGAGAAGGAAATTGCCCAAATCTATATCCAAGAGAAACAGAACCTGGCCAAGGGATGCGAGAGCTACGAGCGAGCCGGAGAGTGGTATGTTCAGGAGGATGCCACTGCGTACGCCTTTCCCCGGGTAATGCTGTGCTTTTGTTCACCTAACTTCCCTCGTAGAACGGCGAATGCTTGTTTCAAGGATGCTGCTGATCTCCACGCTGAGCTGGAGAATTATACTGCCGCCATCGCTCGTTACGATCAAGTGGCGAATGGATCGCTAGGATCCAACCTAACCAAGTACAGCGTGAAGGACTATTGGCTACGTGCTGGTCTCTGTGCACTGGCGATGGGGGTCTGTTCCCAATCCTTGGCCCTTTTCCACACCCTCTAACCCACGGATAGGACACTGTTGGATGCCGAAGGAACATTACCCGTTACAGTTCCCAGGATACTACGTTCCCGTCAACACGCGAATGCAAGTTCCTGGGTTTCCTCGCCGATGCCTTAGAAGCTGGCGATCCAGAGGCATTTACCACAGCCGTTGTAGAATACGACCAGGTCATGAAGCTCGACAACTGGAAGACTTCGATCTTACTGAAGATTAAGAGGGGTATTGCAGAGGAGCCATCGATGTTATAGGCTTCGGAAGATGTAGCGGGTGTGCAATATATCTAGTCCATTTTCATCCGGATTATCAACCTCTGGGTATCGATTTCAGCGTCTGGCAAGATAGGAGCTGGAGTTGGCCGAAACCACGAAATGCCGTCATCGGACACACGTCAAACCACAACCGTAGCTGCTTCGCTCCAAAGCTCCTCCCACTGAACAATGCAGAGTTGGTTTGTGACGTTATGTACAGGAGACTCCACAGCCTGTGTTTGTTTGTGCGCGTTTCCTGTAGGTTTTGTGACATAGGGCGTCCGGTAAACTTGTAATTTCCTCAGCAACCCCATTGATTCTTCCCTCGTCACTATTCTGCACCCTTTGCGAGAATACCGTCAAAGGGGGACTGGGCCTCTTGGGGTGAAATCCGAGACTCCGTGACCCCCATCAGCAGGATGGTTTACAAGGGTGTCGTACGGTAGTGAAGATCACAAGTGCCCTTTGTTTCAACTCTCGGGACGGTGTTGGCCGTGCCACTCGACCGGGATGAGAAGACTACACCATGGATTGAATTAAACCAGGCCTCAGTCAGGCAAACCTGGTGAACCACCTGCAAGCATATTCTATCGTTGTAACACTTGGCCACTCCCCCGATCCGACCTCCAGGTTGTGTAGCTCTGGTCTTGTCATCTGGCGCTGGGTTCCCACCTCACCTGTACCGTATTATGAATCAGCCCGACTCGCGAGGATCGTCTGAGGGGGATTCCGGGTTATCCACGTCGCTCCTGGCATCGCCGCAATTGCGCGCGATATCCATCCTGCTTTCAACCCTGTCAAGTTGCTGCAAAAATCGATCTGTGGGTCTGAGACGGATACCTCAGACATCCGTGAGCATTGATATAGACCCCCGTTTCTATCCCCAGATTGCCCACAACCGACTCCCCCAGCTGTTGCAACCTGGAATTAGCTTGCCCGCATCCTCAGTGGAATCGCGAGTGGCAAAGCGGTAATATTCCAGTGTTTCGACCCGCGCGAGGCCAGTGCGTGCATGAGCCTGTGGTTCGAGACCAGTAGGCCTCGCCACTTAGTGGGACTGACTGGGGGCGCGCCTCTTGAAGCGCGCGGCCCCCTGCCCTCATCGCACTTCTTTCACCTGATGCCGACTCGTTTGCACCCTGATGCTTTCCTTTGTCCGAAAGCCCACCGGCGACACATTCCGAGTAAAATATTGCCCTGGGAAGATGGAGGAGGGAGACATGGTTGTGCGGTATTGTCGATCCCACGAATGGCTCAGCGGAGATCGGGCGTTGGGCGGGCGAAGCGGAAGCCGAGTATTGCACCCAGCATCGTATTTCATCTTATCACCAAGTTGTAAGTCGAGTTGGAGGATACAGGTGTGCATAATACACTGAGGTCCTTGAGGAATGACATTAATGACGTTGAACGTTAAACCCGGGCTCAAAGCGGGGTGTCCGGATTGACTGGGCCTGTGGGACACTAGTCAACTTCTCAGCATAGCGTTACTCGAGCAGGGTCCTACTTCATCTGTGGCGTAGCAGCCAGGGTGGGCAATTCGGAAATTGTGGGATTAATAAACCAAACCACTAGACGCCATAGGTAATATGTGGATACATCAATGCGAAACAGACACAGTGCGGGAGACAAGGAAATGGACAACCCAGGATGTAGATAAACGACGAGCAGGACAACGAAAATGAAAGGGTGTGTGAGGGCAGAGGAGATCGATAAATTGAGGGACGGGGCAGTGATCGCATTGAAGGATTTCATGGTAAACGCGGTGGAAAGACAAAGAGTTGGGGCGACTTGTGGAAGGACACATCTGAAGAACTCATCGGAACCGCCGACGCCGCTGTCCGGTCCTCCGGTCTTGGAAAATAACGTTAATATGCGCAGGAAGTGGCACTACGTGCAGCTCACCGTTGTTCGTTTCCTCGTTGATCCGCCGGAGGAGCTCTCTACAGTCCTCCAAGTCCTTCGCAGCCCCAAGCTTCTCATAAACGTCGGCGGCGCGCAGAGCCTCAGACTTGGCCTCCTTAAACCTACGTTGTCCGAACCAAAACCCAGCCTGCAGCTCCATCGCGCGACCCAGGTTGTGCGCGTCATTGACTGCATGTGACTTGGCGCGCTTGATATGAGCGCGTGCATCATCGGACCTGCCTTGAGCGGAAAACAATTCGGCCAGGGAGTAATGAATCCAAAATAGCTCGTCGTCCCAATCGGAAGAAGATGCGATTCCCAGGGCTGTCTCGTAATGGTGAATGGCCTTCTTCTTCTTGCCCTTGGAACTATATATATCGCCAAGAACACGGTGACATTGGCAGACCGGATATTGATCGCCATCCTCCGGGAAAAGATCGATCGCACAGGATGCGACTCTCTCTGCGGCGTCGAACTGACCGTCGTCGTGCAATAACTGAGCCAGGGTCGCCGAACACCACGCCTCATTCTCCGTGTCTCCAAGCTGCTTGTAGATTTCCGATGCTTCTTCGGCCTGTCGGATTCCTTCCTTGTGGAGATGCAGGTGCCGATTTGCGTCGGATAGGGACTCCAACGTTTGAGCAATCCGACTATCATCCCCCCGCTCCTGATAGAGTTTTAAGGCATGAGCAAGGACCCGTTTCCGCTCCATCCCGTTTCCGACTGACTGGAATAACCGCGAGAACCGGACCAAGCATAGTGGCTTGGAGGGATGATTATCCCTGAGCCCCTCGATCCTCGATCCCAGCGTGACAAGCCGCTTTTTGTGCCAGTAAAGATGCCCCATGAAATTGGCACAGGTATCCCAGATGTCGTCCGACTCCGCATCAATGGATGTGAAGACATCGAGCAGGTGCTCGACATTCACATCCTCTGATGTGATCCATCGTCCCTCTTCGAACCCGGGTATGCCAGGTTCGATTCTAGCCGACAAGCGGCTGAAGTAGCGTTCCTTGGTTATGTGCAGAAGTGGAGATGACTTGGGATCTTTGGGGCAAAAATGATCCCGGAGTGGCGAGAGCATTGTGATAAACCCATTGCTTTGATATGTCAGGGAAAGGATCCGGAGTCCGTCGAAGACATTCGTCTTGTTCGAGATGGTAGGAAACAACCAGTCAATGTTTTTCTCGTCGACACCCTGAGGGAAGAATGCGACAACTCCAAGAAGCTCTCGGGCGTCAGGGCCAAGTTCTTGAAACATGGGGGAGGCAAGTGACAGTTCGATCGTGGCGGCAAGGCTCTTGTTATGCACCGTCTGGAGCACATCCGTTCGCCGGCTTTCCCATTCCCTACCAAGTCGGTCTGTGCCCCACTGGCTGTGATGGGCGACAGTGGCGAGTAGCGTGATCGACAGCGGGTGAAAGTCAAGCCGTTCCAGGATGTGGTTGACGGAATCGGACCGTTCGTCATGCTTGTAGATGCGGTAGAATGTATCGCGCGCGGCCTCCATTGACAATGTCGGGATGATGAGAGTTTCGCAGTCTGGAGGGGTGGTGGAGATCCGGGATGTGATACAGAGACAAACGGTCTCCAGCCGACTCAGTTCCTCCACTATGTTGTATACCTCCCGGCCGTGTGTCCCCTGTGGGTCGAGAATGGATTCCGCATTGTCGAGGACGATGGCCACCTCCTTCGAAGATAGGAACGGATGCAGGGTGGCCAGGTCTTCAGGGTTCTCGACGCCCGCACCGGTCGCCTTGGAGAGTCGAGCGAGGAAATGGGCGGGGGTCGCTGGGAATTGGTCGCATCGGATGAACCGACGATTCTCGCCAAACTGTCGCTTGATCCGATCGTGATGCAGGACGGTGAGTGCAATGGACGTCTTGCCGATCCCGCCTGCACCGATGAGAGCAACCGGGGAGAAGTTTTCCACTAGACCGACGATCTTCTCGATCAACTCGTCACGTCCGAAGAAGATTCTGGGCGGCGAAGGGGGTGATTCTCCATGTACTCTAGATGGGAATGTAAGATTGGGACTTCATCGTATTTGGGATCGCTGACCTGATCTGAGCCTAGACAACCGTCAATGCCTGTTCGGTAACGAGCAGAGTACGAGCTTCGCTTACCGCCCGATTATTACCGCTGGTACCCTCGTGACCTCTCGACGTGTTCTGGTGCATGTCGGAAACTATGGTGTGAGTGTTTAAGGCCACGTTATGAGTGTTCAGGGCCAACTCGGTCTAGAAGGAGGCGGTTAGCGATAGTCAGAACAGAACCGGCCGAACGTACGTTGAAGACCTGAAGGATCCTGATGAGGTCCAGCCTCCAGGCGGCGATAATCTCCTTATCATTCTTCGCATGGACAAGTTGCGAGAGCGGATTCCGCTCCCTTTTCTCGATGATCTTTCTTTGGATCTCTGCCACCGTTCTGCGATCAAGGGCGGAGTGAGTGAGGCGCGTAGAATATGGACCATCGGTTGAACTCACGTCGTCAATTGCTCAATCGCCTTACACACGGATCGATCCAGCTGATCCAATTGTTTCCCCCTCATCCCGCGGTCGAGAGCGCCGCATACACCCGCACAGGCCAGTCCTAGCTCGACGCAGTCCTGTTTGTTGACCATGGTGTCCTGGACACGTGTGAATTCGGGCGATCCCGCCGCAGAAGATGAAGAAACATACCCTTATCATCACGAGGAGGATACTGACGGAACCGAAAACAGCCTTAGCTGGGGTGACACTTGCGACCTCCTTCGCGAGATTCAAGCCCTCGATAGCCACATTCAGCGACGAGATGGCTCCGTCCCTCCCCTTCGGCCGTCGGGACACGGGTTGCATGATGATTGAGACTCGGGGTAGCTGCGGTGGGGCGGTGCGGCACGCAGGCTGTGAAGAAGGGTGCGAGGCCTGATGGAAATAGGCGACCATTCCCTAATGGCACGTCTCGTGCAGGCAGAGCGCTGGCCATTCCTTTACTCGTGGGTGAGTCTTGTCAAATTTCCCCCGCTGGCACCTATAACGATGATACACTTTCGACTTCGTTTTACTGGCTGCTACCTCGGAGACACATTTCTAACCACTCGTTCATCGCACTACTCACCTCTTTCCCATAACCGTGGACCTCCCTTGTCCGCCGGCCTCGCTACCACCCCAGGGTTTCTACGATAGAAGACGTCCTTTGTCGCCCCTTCATTCATTCGCGGGTTGTTGGACCCCCGGTACTGCTCCTGTTCTCCTCGATATCGAACCCCATTCATCCGCTGGACTTCATTCTGGATCTCGTGGGGCACGCCACTTCGATCGATGAGTGGGGCAGTACCGAACCTACCTTAGATACCCATGTCAGTGCACGCGACCTACTGGTTAGCAAGTATCAAGTGTTCCGCGGGTGATGTCCCGTGCGACGTCGTGCTACAAAACGTCAGGGGCTGCGAGGGCATCAGCAAAACGTCGTGATGCTGTGGTGCTGTGGCGGGCGTTTAATTACCTCAAAAGGCAATTAAACGCCACTAAACGCCCGCCACAGCACCACAGCATCACGACGTTTTGCTGATGGGGGGGCAAATAGCCGCACGAAAACCCGCATCGCTCATTGTCTGAGGTGGATGAAACGCGTCGCGCGGTTTTTTCTCTAGAGGATGTCGTTCAGGCTGAAAGTTTCTCTGCCATGCGTTGCCGGTCTGGAGGTTCAAGATTGTGGTACATGGCGCGAGTATGAAAGGTATTGAACCAGTGCAGGTATGTCCCACCCTCGTTCGCAATTTGACTCCCCCAATCCCTAACTGACGCGCCTCTGTCAGTCCTCCACTCTAAGATGGTGCAGAGTTTTCAGACCTACATCCTAGGTTGTTCCTTTATGGGTTGGCAGACCTTCAGCGTTCTTCATTGGTCCCCAACACCGAAATCAGCGTGAAGGTACTCGTATGGTCATTGCTGATCTTCCTCATTCCTCTGATGAAGTGCGGTCGTACCGAATTCCTTTCGTTGGATTTTGCGCCCCCCCCCCCCGAAAATACGGGGAGGGGTGTCTTGGAGGCGACCCGTCCGATTGGTGATTGAGGCGCCAGACTCGCAAACGCAACAATCCGGAATTCGGTGACGGGTAGTTCGATCCATGACCAAAAGAGTGTGTTTGGCAAAGCCACTGTCCTTCCTGTTGAGTAACTTTACTACATGTAACTGAATGACCGTTCGACGTCAGACATCAAAGCGGGCTAAGCACCCCCACGGAATCAGAGGGATGTTGCCAAGCTGTGTAAATGGGTACGGCGGCGAAAGAGGCTCCCGCCAGTACCAAGCGTTAAAGAGGCACTAGCTGGTAAGTAGATAATGCATTTCACGGAATGACATGCCTGAAATAGTTGATTGTAGTGAACTGGTGGTTGAAATCATCCCGACGATCTGGCCGTTGGTGAGCCTGAAACCCTGCCTTTCCAACGCAGCGGTGCAAGGAAAGCGAACTGCAGCGGGTTCGAAAAACGCTGACAATGAGTACGAGGGAGGAATAAGGAGCGCAGGATTTTTCAGGAGCCCAGCCGGTGTTGTTACCCGGTGCCACAAGGCAAGAAGGGGTGGACACGTCCATCGCTGCTATTGCGTGGTGGGCATGTTGTGATCACTCAACATATTGACAACCATGTCTTTCTTGATTACCCGTTCTCGAACTGTTAGCTGCTCGTGAGATGAGCGTGCACGCTGAAACTAGGTTTGGAGGTGGAGTCTGTGAGAGAGAACACGAGATTTATACGGTAAAGCTGCCTTCATGATACATATGACCGGGTCCAAGTTGCACAACCCTAGGATTACATCACCAAATAAATGATGACGAGCCTTCGTCGATAGTTGAGACCGTTTCAAAGATCACATACAACGCCGGGGGGACGCAACCACATCTCTCGAACAGTGCGAATCGGCGGGGACCGGTCGCCCTTACGATCGACTCCTACCACAAGGGCGACAGTGGGTGACCGGTGAAATCTAGTGACAGCCAAGGAAGGACTGACCATCCTGAGCACAACGGAATCGGTCAGAAACGACGGTAAGGTGGAAGAGATGATCATTGGGTGGGAAATAGCCAATTTGCGCGCATGTATGGAATGGGGTCCGGAGTTCCCCGAACCCCCGGAGGCGCTATGTCTGTATTTTGAATGTCTGCCTTGCCGTCCGTTACGGTGGGACGGGCTTTTGGGCGGGTCCGTGAGTAGCAATGAGGGAGCCTTGGGGAGGCTCCTGGCGAATTAAATTCGGGTCTTTTTATGTAATTTGTGGATCTTCCCCTCATTATCTTTGGCGATACTAGGATCGTCCAGGCCCGCAGTTTTCCGTAGATAGACGATGAATTCGCCCTGGCCAGTTTACCATTTTGACCTAGTGTGGCGGGTGGGAGTGATCGGGACACTTCAAAAAAAAAAAAAAAAGTGATCGGGACACGTACAGAAAATATGGCAGCGTTTACAACACGTCATCATCAACCATCACATATCTCGACACTCCAATTGGGGCCCCCCCGCGCCAAGACAGAGGACAACGCGTTGCAGGGCGCGGAGGTCGTTGCGGCGCATCACGTTAGCCCGGCCACCCAAGGCCCGAGAGAGAGACTGTGGGGTCCAGATACCTTTGATCTCAAACCCCCATGTCGTTCTTACTGCGGAGTCTCCTTCATGTCCTTCATTTCCTCTACCGCATCTTCACGCTCATAGCGTCACAGAAATCGCAACCACTACCGCACGAGCTCTCGTATCCGAGGGAACAGGCCCCTCGCCATCTTGCCTTGTTGCTCGTTTCTGACGGCGATGAATCTGCATCTCCAGACGCGGTTTTGGAGTGTTTGCTTGAGAGCATACAGCGGACGGTTGGGTGGTGTCGGACAGTCGGGATACGGAAGCTTACTGTCTACGATCGTAACGGTACCGCAATTAGCATCCGCCATTATCTCGCACGCGTAACCAATCACCCACAGGTCTGCTTTCCGCGAACATGGAACAGGTGTCCCAACGTCTCTCCGTCTACATCCAACATCATTCAGAGGATGAAACCTCGGAAATAGAGTATCCATTAACCCCACCACCCTCAGATGTGTCCGAATCGCGGCCACTCTCACCAGTCAACCTCCGATCATTGAACCTCGATGTCTCCGTCCTTGAGATACATTCTACAATACCGGTTGAGGAAAAGAATGGCCGGGGGGTTAAACAGCGACGTGAGCAACTCCTGGGGATGATCGCACAAATGCTGACCTTGCCATAGGTAAAATTCGGCTGGGTCTCGAGACAACCCACGCAAACGAAATTAAAATCCATGTGATTTCTCGGTCGTCTGGTAAACCCGCTATTGCCCATGCTGCTCATGTTATGGCCAACGATTCCAAATGGCAACAGCAACGGATCGACATACAGGATTTGAACGTGATCCTCGAAGGTGTGTTTCGAGCAGACCACCAAGTTGGTTTACTTAGTTCTTTCAGGTGACCGTGGACTCCCCTCGCCGGACTTTATGATCATACATAATATCTTCCCGTCACGCCGACGGAAACAACCGCTCGAGTTGTATGGATTCCCCCCTTGGCAGATAACCCTTACGGAATTCCAGTACGTTTTATGTGATTCCTGGCTACCTGCAGGTGCTCACACAACTTGTTATAGCGATTGTAGCGAGTACTCTCCGATTTCCTGGCCCTGGTTTGGTGCCTCTTCACGCGACCCTGAACCATTGAGTGAGGTCAGCTTCCGTCGTGGCCTCGATGAGTTCGCCGGGGCACAAATGAGGTTCGGGAAATAGATATGCCCTGCCCTCGCCAATCATTTTGTTGTTCTTGCTCGCACCCTCCTGCATTACCGTCATCGTTTACATCGTCAATCCTACTGTAGATCGTGTAAACACCTATTCACTCTCATAATATTCACCCAAACTTCTGCTGTATCTGGGCTCGGATTGTTTTTTTGATGAGAGGGACACGGGCGTCAGTGTTCGGGTACAGTAGCCGCTGATGGTGATGCCCCTGACATCAGTGGCAGTCAAGCACCGCCGGGGTTGAAGGTTGATATATCGAAAGTCGGCTCCAGTTCGCGAACTTTCCACTGCCTTCGGGCGATTTAAGGCGATGCACTGTCCTAGGTATAAAACGCCGAGGCCCCCAGCTTCATTCTCCCAGGCCGAACAAAGCTCTCTGTCACACTACACTCCGCGATAATGTCCGGAGGCTCCGGTCCACACACGAAACGCCCTGCCTACCATCGAACATGGGCACTGGGTGACGGCCCAAAAGCCCCAGCTCGTTTTCCAACCGTCAAAACTCCGGTGAGGAAACTCTCCTCAGTTGTGGTGAGTTTGAACGCTATTCCCGGATGCAAACCGAGGTACTGATGTCGTCGTTTGTCCAGCCGGAAGCCGTTGGTACCGCCCTTCCGACGGTGGGCGTCATTCGCCCGCCTGGCCCCATAGCTATCGAGGGTATTGAGTCGCAACGGGCTCCGGTTCCTCGATGGATACCGAACCTCCCAACACATCCACACCCGACTGATCTCCTCGAAGAGAGCAGTTTTGCACCGTGCCATCCCCGGCGCAGGCCGTCGTCATGACCGATGACGTACGAACAGTTATTTAAGCGCACAATTATAACCATACCCCTCACAAAAACCCTGTACAATCGTGTTTCGCACTTTTGAATGTGTTACCTGAAATATATTCACATGCATACTTCGAGCTGCCTCTTTGTCTGAGGGTCGATCATTGGCACGTGTCCCCGACACTGAGTCGATCCAATTCCCCGCTTGCGATACCTCTCCCCGCTCCTAGTATCCCCAGCTTATATGCCTCCCTCATTCTCCAGATAATCTTCGTTCGCCGGGATTACAAAACCTCCCGTTCTCGACTGCGATAATTTGAAGGGTCGTCATGGGCGTCCAAGAAATCGTACAACTCTACGAAACCAAAGCCTCAGGATCGGATCCCAAAGGCAGCTTATCACGACGGAACGGGTACAAACCACGAAATTCTGACGCGGAAATTATGCCCCCTGGTTTTGGGCCTGAAGTTTCGCCGACGGTTGTCCAAGAGCCGGCTTCAGAACCTCCAGACCCTGCGCCGAGCCCCATACCCCATAGACCTGCCCGGTTTGTTAGGCACCCGCTCTTCCAACCTCATTACCAGAGGGTTAAGACGCCGGACATACCGTTACGAGTTTTGTCGAAGTCACCGGAGAGACTGCAGGTCGAAAACGAAGGTCTGCCAAAGGATCGCTCCCCGACGCCCAGACTGGTGGAAAGGGCACAGACACCCGTTCAGTCGGATGAGAACGAACTACTTGACTCGAGTTATTCGGATGTGTCGACTCTTAGATTGGATGCCCGCGCTACGAAACTGGTCAAGCAATCCGCCGACTCCCTCGCAGCCAGTGGCACGGCAATTGATTCTGTAGTCGACGACGGTGCTACGCTTGCTGGATCACATTCAACACATATGTTGCCTACTCCGAAAGATTTGACAGCTGCTGTACATCGCCCTGTCCCCGCGCCAACCCTGTTCGGCCGCAATACCGCTCCATTATACCTCCCCAAGCTTGACAAGTATCTCTCCTTGTTACCAGCACCGAGCTTTGCGAAGTGGAAAGCAAAGGGAAAGGAGAAGGATGTTCCGATGTTCCCACCCATGGATCAGTTGGCTGCATCAAAGCGCACGATAGACGACTTGGAACATAACTCGACGATCACACCGGCGTGGCGGGATGTTAATTTCTGGTTTTCCTTGGCCAACGATGCGGTTATTGGCGTTGTGGTACGACAACTCGATTGCGCCCTTGGAGCCAGATCTGAACCTTCCTACCTAGGGCTCGAGCGCCCTCGCTCCCTTCTATAGTGTACAGGGCCTGATCGATACGATACAAATATTCGCGTTGTTGTTGAGCACAATAGGTTCGTCCACGACGGGTAGTATGTAATATCACTGATAACCATTTCCTCCACAGTCCCAACCAAAGGACAGAATGCCGAGGACTCGTGGCGACAGGTATTTCTCGGAACAATGTGTGTGTTCTAACACCAGGCAATCTCCAGACTCACCATGAATTTAGACCCAACATTCTTGCCCTCAACTTCGCGCGGACTGCGATGGGCGCGCTGGTTTACTTGCTTGTGCTGATGTTTGTAACCCTGGCCCTCCTCTTCTACATGCTCTATGTCACCAAGGAAGCTAGCCGCCTTCAGATACAAGAAGGTTTCCAGCCACCCACCGGTCCTGGTGGCGTGGGGATCATGTTCGTCACATTTGTGCTGATGGTTTTGTACCTGCCTCTCAGTACGATGGCTCTTCACGTGGTCATATGGTCGGCGGATCTTTGGGTGGTGCCCAATCCGTACATCAATGCTACTTCCACTCCTCCGGTTCTCGACCCCTTGGGACCGCCAGACCAATACAGGGACCCCCTCGATTTTTGTTGGACCACTACGATGAAACGGAATGAAATAAACTTCGCTCCCGCGGTGATACTCTGTTCTCTGATTGTCATCGCCACGGTAAGGTTCTTAGCTTGTGGTGCTCCGAGGTGTCTGGCTTACCCCTGGTAGTTGACCATCTACTTTCCTATTCACCTAACGAGGATCATCCGCTTCGCCGTCCCCAAAGTCGACAAGTATACAGAAATGGGCAAGCTGCGAAGTGGGAGTGAACTGAATCGGGAGTACCTGCGAATGTTGGAACGAGACAGGAATCCATTTTCATTCCTCTATCGAAGTAAGCCTCCGATGACTCATGACCTGTTGGTTGCCGACGTCGTTCTTCCTTAGATTTTCGTCGAGGGTGGAGCGGATATTCCTTGGTATCCATCACAGCGAAGCTCACGACCCTTCTCCTGACGGCACTTATCGACCCTGACACGTGCTTGTTTCGATCTATCAACCGCAAGAGGGTTGTGGTTGTTCGCCAAATCATTTTGACAATCGCCATGGGGCTCTTCTTTATACTCCAATGTGTAACCGGCCCGTTCTCGAATCCGGTAAATAATGCCAGCGAATGGACGTCCAGGCTGAATTTCGTGTTGACATCGGTGGTGTCTCTGGGTACCGCACTCGATATACCTGGAAGGGACATATTGGACGGGGTTGTAATTTATATGTAGGTACCAACCTCCTCCTCCCGCGTGAGAGACTGAAGCTGTCCTTTTCCTTCAGTGTGTACATCTTGACGTACGGACTCGGAATTTGTGCGTCGCTCGTTCTTGCCCAACTGCTTTCCGCCTGATGATTTCCTAGACTTTACGATCATTAACTTTAGTTTCGTGCACGGCTGGGTCAAGCGTGAGTTTATTCCATCCGATTGATTACTCGTTTTTGTGGCTGATCGAGACCCTCCAGGTCTCACCGGGCGAGTCGACTTCAGTAAGTTCAGCGACCCTTATCCGCCTCTTTGCGCGCTGACCCTACGTTCAACGCAGGCATTGATATATTCTCCCCAAGGTTTGCGTGACCAATTCGGAATAGAATTGACGTTAACATGAGAAAATCAGACTCGATATCTCGCCTTCATCGGCTCACGCGAAACGGAGGATTTGGCAGGAAGCTATATCAACGATTTTCCTCACCACGCACTCGTGCAAGATACCCAAAGAGCAACGCATGACCTATGCGGAGTCTTCCCGTAATGAATATGCCCCATACCTTCTCAATTTCCTTGGGAGTCCAGGGGAGAGGCACGCTGAAAATATCAAGGTGAAGCTAATCCACAAACCAACTACACACGGAATCTGAATTTCTGTTCAGATCTTCCGTGAAGTTGGCCCCCTTCTATACAACCGAGCTGTTAGCCTAGCTTATGGCCCAGACTACGCTTGGTTCCGTAGCTTGGAAGAGACAATCCAAAAGGAACTCGTCGGACCGGACTGCTATTGGAAAGACCCCTCCGGGTCATATGTCCCAGGATGCACCAAGTTCTTTGGGAATGCTTGGTGGATCCCGTTCCCTCCCAGCCTTGTATGTGGGGCTCGTCTACCGCCTCGGAACTACGCTCATCAATATCAGGTTATCCGGTTTGACGATGGGAGTGTCGCCACGCTTAGAGAGATCGCTCAAATGGAGGAATATGTAAGGCAGAACACTAGCCCTGACATCTTGAGGAAACGTGAGATTCGGTTGGCGTTGAGGGCGTTAGATGGGAAGATCGTCACTTGGCCTTACGATCATATCATTGTAAGCAGTCACTCGGGCGTGGTTTGAAGATTTCTCACATTTGTACAGCAAGCTGGATCGCGGTCGTCGTGGGGCTACAGAGGTCGGGGGTATAAAGCGACCTCAACCATTGGCTTCGAGAAATGTGTGCTGCGGGTAATAGCTCGCGGCCACCTCATGTGGGAGGGTCTCCAACTCGGCAGCGGTTTCGACGTGCGACTCATATACTCCAAAGATGTCGAGGTTGGTGGCGACGTGATCGGCCTAAATGACGACTGGGACCTCGCCGTTCCTCTGGCGAGGTTCTTGCGAATGAACCAGCTATTGATCCCCGAACGCTTGTCACATGTCGAGGGAATCGTGCAGAGCTATCGCAAGCATTACCTGGAGGAAGCTCGGGCCAAGTCTGACGTATTGACGTATCGGTTCTTCACCAATGTCTATGAAATGCCCCGGGATCCAACTCGGTTGGCAGAGAGTTCGATCACCCATGAGAAGGATGTTAGGGTTCGACAACTGATGTTGGGGTGCGAGAAAGCCCTGCAGACGACATACGATAGGTTGTCGGCTGTGTCCAAGACCGAGGCTGCGACTTGGTGGTACATCTTCTGGGTTGGTAAAACTACCTAGAGCCTGCGCACTCGAGCTGACACTGTCTTTTGAACTCAGGATGACTTTTGGAGGAGGAATCAAGAAACGATCAAAGCGCTCCGGACATATGCAACGGACTTCAACCCACATTACCCTACCTCGATCGCCTATAGACCTTTACCACGGCCTGTATTAGAACAGTTCTTGACCCAACGGGGATTGTTCAAGGTCAAGCCAGGTCTAACGACCATATTCCATCACGGATTCCTCAACATGATCTACGTCAGGTTAAACGATATTGTTTTTCATGGAACACCCGAGGTGAGTCTCGTCACGCGGATTTCTGCTGTTTTCTTACCCAAAAATACCCACAGGCGATCTTGATTCACCTGGGGGAGGGTCAATCCGAATGGGATATGGACGATTTGGACCTTCAAACACTTGGACAACCGTCTACGCTTGGTACTGGTGGTGGAACGGATCACGATGACACGGGTATTCGAGCTAGGCCTACCTTCCGTTGGGAGGGATTGATGACATCCCCGGTTCGGGAATGTATTCGAGGAAGCCGATGGTTCATTGGGAAGATTGGTGTTTGGTTCGGGCTAACACCGCTTTGGAGACCTTCCTTCACAGTTACCGGGTTCTCGTTAGATGTAAAACTTGATGATGAAGGAAGGTACGTACCAATCGGAGAGGAGGGTAGGAGAGGAAGGGCGGTGATTTCTTCCAAGTGAACTTTTGGACCGATTTATTCTTTATTTATAATGATGACGCGCACAGTACAATTCTTGTGGATATGTTCAGCTAATGACGCTCATGAGCGATGGTTACTCTCACATCTGGCCCACGTTGACTCCTGGCCGGTCGACCCCCTGCCATCTGCCAAGCCCAAGCGGCGGTGATTGTCACAGCGTGACCGCCTTTCCGTTCCTTCTCCCATCTCCGATCCGCTGCTAAACTTTTGTCGCCCAACATATGCCTCGGCGACCCCGCCCTGCTCTACGAGGAAAATCCGGGAAAGAAAAATCCGGGGCCAGTGTGGCCACGAGCCCCAAGGCCCAAACACCTCACCCCAAGGCTGTGTCTCAGCGGAAGCTGAAACCTGTAGACTCTGATCCGGGATCCAGTGAAGAGGAGTGGGACGATGAAGAAGAACCAAGCTTGAACTCGGACGAGGAGGACAACGGTTCCGATGAGGGCTCGTTAGGGAATTCCGGTGAAGATGGGGAAGAGTCTGATGTGGATGTTGATGCCCTAAGAGTTGCTCAGTGGGTCGACGAGGATGAGCTAGAGCTGGAGATGCCTTCTGGAGATGCCCCACCTGGAAAAGGGGTAAATGCGGAGGATATTGTACGTGTTATGTATGTGTCTCCAAAACCCGGATTTATGATATATTTCGCTCTCTCTAGGAAGCCGTACAAGATAGTAAGGAAATCACCAACGCCCGTGGGGGACTGTCCCTAATCACACCCTTCTACAGACTTGGCTTCGCTACCGCTCGGTGCTCTGCGGCGCGCGCAACGTGCTCTTGCCAGGGCGAAGGTTGAGGAAAATCCGAGTGACTCTGAGGAAGAAGAAAGATCCGAGTCCGAGTCCGAGCCAGAGGAAGTTTCAACAAAGAGAAAGGAAAGTAAACCGAATCCGCATAAGCCAGAGTGGACCAATAAACCCAGGACTGACATTGCGAAACGGACGAATAAGAACGCGTGAGTTTTTGTGTTTCTGGTTTGTTGCCTTTGGTTGACCCTCTTTTTCTTCTCAGTCCTACGGAGGTAACTTCGAAGAAACCAGTAACTCGACGTCGACAGATCGTCGAAGTCCCAAAGATGGTTTGCTTGCCGAAAGTTGACTTGGGGTTCGCGCTGACATTGGGCTTAGGAAGTGCGGGACCCGCGGTTCTTACCGTTCACTGGAAAGTTTCAACCGCAGCTATATCGACAATCATATGGTTTTCTCACGGACATGCACAAAACGGAGCTTTCTACGTTGAAGGGTAACCTCAAACGGGCAAAGAAGATGCTGGCATCCTCTCCTCGCAATCAGCGGGAAGAGCGAGAACAAGAAGTTGCAAAGTTGGAACAGGCCGTCAAGCGGGCGGAAAGTAGCGTGAACAGAGAGAAGAGAGAACAGATCGAACAGGATGCACTCCAGAAAGCGAAACAAGAGGAGAAGGGGAAGAGGAAAGTGGGCAAGGGTGCATGGCACATGAAAGACTGTAAGACTCAATGATCTTGGCCGTCGCGTGGACGCTGATAGGCTTGTGCTCCATGACAGCCGAGAAACAGAAATTACTGGTCAAGGCCAGATACGACGCACTGGCTGACGAGGGGGGGAAGCGAGCGGTACGAAGGGCAATTGAGAAGAAACAGAAAAAGATTGGGCAGAAGGAAAAGAAAAGCCGTCCGTTTAATCCGAAGCGTCCACCCTCCAGAAAGCGGCCGTTGGAGGGGAACAATGACGGAGACGGAGGGAGTGGACGGAAGCGGATCCGGACTCAGTAGCACAGCGGATGTAGCGATGACGTCCATCGCCAAAAAAAAAGGGTGTCGCATCTGTCCACAGAAAAGTTTTTGGTGACACCTGTCTACACTTTGGCCGCACTCTATTTATGACCCCCATCATCCCCTCCGCTAGCGTGCACATAACTCGCCCCCCGCAATTTCCCCAATGGCCGCTGTGGAACTCCAGCAACCAGAGCCATTGCCGTTGTCCGACATCTCGACCATTCTTCCCGTAAATCCAGACATTTGCGAGGAGGAAGAAGAAGAAGACGATGACATCTATAGAGGCCTCTCCGACGACCAACCCCCGCCCACCGCAATTTCCATTCCCCCACCTCCACCCCGTCCAGGGTCCTCAACGTCGGGAAGCTCATCATCCTCATCGTCCAGATACTCCGTTTCCGGAAGGCTTGGCGCGTTAGCGGCCGTTGTCGAACAAGCGATCACCCGCTGGGCAAGGCGGAATTCCTCCTCCTCCTCTCTCACTTCATCCAATTCGTCCTCCTCGTCCACGTCGAGAGCCGCTTTGTCCGTTCAAACGAAATCTACGAGGAAAAGACGCCGGCGATACAGTGCAGATCGCAATGCGCGCTCCGAACGAGATATCCTCGCGAGGATAATGGCCAGGCAGGGGACCAGAAGGATTCCTCGAGACTTTTCCCTTTACGTCCCACCGCAACTGCGAACATCCAGATCGAGCACACCGGTGTTCGATCCCGTCCTCCAATATGACGAGCAAGGCGTTTTGAGAACACACTTACTCCCTGTGGTCCTGAACCGTGTCCAGAATGCACTCCGCTCGTCCGAAAAACTGCGCCATCCTGAACGGGTCATACGGGAGGACAGCAGGATTCCTATTATCGAAGTAACCATCGACGGCATGCCCCCCCTGCCCCCGATTACCAATAGCCATGACCGAAGGAGGGCGGGGAAGGGTAAAATCCGAGACCCGAGCAGGACGCTCCGTGAACATATTCCGAGTCCTGTCCCGGAAGTTGCAGTTGGTTCTGAGAAGGTATCCTGGCCGTCATGGTGGCTAGACGTTTCAAGCCCGACGTATACAGACATGAGGGCTCTTGGCAAGGTACCGTTCGTATTCTGTGCCACAACCGCCATGCACCCACATATCATTTAGCTTCTTCACCTTCATCCGTTGACCCTGGAGGACATTCTGCACCAAGATCCACGCGAGAAAATGGTACACCCACTGCCGAGTTTGTCCAGTCCCCACTTGTTGACCACGCTTTCAGGAATTGTTCCCGAAACTCGGGTATTATTTCATAGTGTTCAAGGCCATCGAAAGCGAACGAACTCGAGATCGACTGGATAGGCTTGCTCGGCGGAGCGTTGATTCTCTCCCGACCACGAACGTTGGTGTAATAGCAGAGGATTTGATTTACCTTGTGGTACTACGTGATGGGAGAGGCATATGTACAGTGCGTTTTTTTTTCCTCACCCGTTATTCCGCAACCTTACATATTTCATTCAGTTCCACTTCACAGATATTTCAGGTTCGCATTGTATTTCCGAGCTGTCCCCCGTCGCGTTTAACCGCGTACATAGAACACCTAGATCGAGTGAGGGAGAAAGTTCTCCTTCTCGACGAGAACACGAACAAATCTTCCGGTGAGGATTTCGTTACCACGTCTGTGTGGTAGGACTAACGTACAGAGCACAGACTGGATAGCCCATGGGATCCTTGACTCAGTTGTCGACTCTTTCTTTCCCTTCATGGCTCAAATCGACAGGGAAGTCGACCAGATCGATAAGTTCCTATATTCCGACCCTAACGATTCAGAGGGTGCCGCGAAACCCAGTCCTACCAAGCCCAAACCCTCAAGTGATTCTACTTTGGATGTTGTCGATGAGAAGAAAGACGACGCTTCGACAATTACTTACGATGAGAAGCCCCCTTTGTCCCCCGTGAAACCACAGCAACATGTCAAGACCGCGATGTTCCGAGTCTCCCCATTGCCCCTCTCCCTGTACATACGGCGAGCCAAGAGATTCCTCAAGTCAAGGCTTTTCAAGTCCTCAGCGGGAACCGGCGTCGGAGAACCATGGATGGCACAACAAGTTAATCCAGCCACTCGCACTGTGTACAGGATGGTGAAGATCAGAAGACTCGTGACATCTCTTACCAGGTTGCTTTCGACGAAGGCCGATCTGATTGGACAGATTCGGAAGAGACTCGTCATTAGAGGAGAGTGGTCCTTGGACAGTGATCCAGAATTATACATCCATTTGGGGGACATCCTGGGTCAGTGACCTTCTTACTCGAATCAGCGTTATTATAAATATCGGCACCCCCAGATCACATCTTGTCTCTGCAACAAGGACTTGCTCACTACGAACGGCTGTTGGCCCAGTCACATCCAATATATCATACTCAGCTGCAGCTCCAGGCCGTCAAGACCAAAGGAAGCCGTGGCAATGCCGCCATCATCTTGTCGACTGTCAGTATTGGAGTTGTCAGCGCACAGACTTTGATCGGTGGGTGAAAACAGTATGCATAGCGCTCCTACGGCTGACGCCAACGACGGGCTCTCTAGGCGTATTCTCGATGAACTGCAACGTTCCATCGAATGGCAAGTTACCAGAAGATCCGCTCTACATCTTCGGGGCAGTCGTTGCATCGGCATTTGTCCTCGTTTGTATCTATTTGCTCTTCGTTAGGCGGCTGTGGAGGAACGCGAAAAAGCGGACCCGGAAGTCAGTGTTCTAGGCTCCTGGTGACCTTTTCACGACGTGCTTAGGAGGCGCGGTTGTTCCGGTGACGAGGATGCGTTGATCTGGTGACCGCTTGTTTTGGGAAGCCCCCCACTTCATAATACCGAAAAATACCCATCCACCATGGTTTGTCCTCCACCTCTTCTTCGGACGAGGACTAATGGAACTGAGCAACGCCGCAGATAAACTAACCACAAGAAGTATAAGTAATGTTGTATAATATGGACGATGGAAAAATCAACCCACCCCTCGGTATGGCGGATAGGGCTAGTGCCAGCGAGCGGAAATGTGTTTAAAGCTTGTCCGTATGTCAAAACAAAGGTGGACATCTGATAGGATGCTGAAACGCTTGACGCAATCGTTGATTTTCAACAAGGATGGAGAACGCATCGGCACCGGTTCAACGCAGCGGTTGTCGACGACCGGAATATGCGAGTCACCAGGAAGGCTTGACCATGTACCCGACAGTATTCCCGCAAATCCAAGCCCGTTCGAATTTGGGGGAGTTGTCGGGTCTTTGGTGTCCCTATGGCGCACTCGTTTTTGCCATCTTTTGTGGAGTTGTAGATTTTTGACCCCGCCTGTGGGCACACTCCACATGCACCTTGTACCTGCAGCTTGGGGTATAAATGCTGGCATTTCATCAGTATTCCTTCATCACTCACAACAGAGTCACCTCGCTTTTTGAGTCCCCTCGTTAAATCATACACCCCATCTTCCTTCGCGGATCACCCTTCTCCCGCCGTTCAGCACATTCCCCCGCACTGCCACCCCTCCTGCCATCGCCCTGCTCTTTTGATTCAGCTGTGTGTGCACGCGTGTGTGGTTTGTCACATTATTGGGTACAACATCCTGATTGAGGATTTGGGTACTGTCTCGCCGTCACTGGGGTCCTAGACGCCATTGTACCCGTTCTCGATTTCTCAACTCATAATGCTAAAATTATGGATTGAAGCATGAAGGTTGTGTCTTGTCACCGGTCCCCTGACCACCCTTTCGTCGACAAAAGGCCGAACCTGACGGTCGTGATGTCACCAAGAATGTCGCGGGACCCGTCGTTATGACTGCTGGGGCCGCCGCTGAGGATATCATCGACATCGACGTCATCAACGATACCGTCGATTTCTTCGCTAGAAAGAACCCCTTCGATGGCACGTATGCTGGAGAGAACTCAACTCAGGATGCCGAGAGGGCAAAGGATCTTTTCAAGACACCTCTCGTCTCTGTGATTACCGGCACTGTTCACCGTATCGATGCTTCTGCTTTGAATGTCGTTGACAATGGTACCGACGATGTAAATTCGTAGTTCTTTGCGCTCGCTCCGGGAGGCTCGACATCTGGGTCACCGGAGCCCTCTGATGGGTTTGGTAGAGATGCAAATTTAATACGTGATACCAGACAATGGTCGCAGGCAAAGAGAAAGGGATAAAGTTCTGAGAAGAGTCCCGGATTGGTCTTAGAGCCGATCAGTATCTCGCTCCCCAGTAGCCTCGTGGATGTTGCAATTTTCTGCATTTATTTTGTGATGTGGGATTGTACAGTGCGGAAGGAAGGGATCAATGAAAGTGCGGCGGCCCCAAGTTTCGGACGAATCGTAGGATGTAACGGGACACTGATGATCGTTGAGGACCACCGTGGGGAACCCCCCTGATGCTGGCTTTGCGCGGTGGGATTGGGCTTCGTAGAGTGTTGGAGATCTCACCCACCCCCGAGATCTGGGTCGTTATCTTGCGAGAAGTCGGGCGGTGGGGACCAGCTGGTATCCAACACCGAGTAAACTGAACTGTCCTGGAAACCTCCACCTCCCGCATGAAAAGGCGCGTATTCGTGTTATCGGTTTCCTGTAGCCTTGTGTCTGCAGGGCAGACACCGCCCACGGCTACGCCCTTACTTGATCTCCACTCGATACCGGCTGACCAACCAGCCATGTGCATGAGGCATCCAGTGGACATCTCCGGAGGGAGTTGGTGCCACTGCACTTCACGATGAGAGAGACCACGACAACCGCATGGTGTAGTATATTTTCTTCAGTGCTGGGTGCCGGAGAACCGTGAACCCATAAAGGAATAACTCTCCAGGTCGTAGGTCGGAAAACCCTTGTGTCGCGTTTGGACTTGACATAGGGGGTCAACCGGGGTCTGGTGATTGGGAATCAGAAGAGACCAATTGTGAAGGAGGATGTGACATACCTACGGCGGCACCAATTCAACACCTTCCGAGTGCTGCAACCTTGAATCTCACAAACCTACGACGCATCACAGAGGAAAGACTTTCATTTTGAACGACACCCCCCGGAAGAAACAACCACGCAACACATTTCATCCACCTCTGACAATAGGCGATGCGGGTTTCCGTACGACCCTCTGTTTCCCGTAGTCCTTGGCATTTGCAGCACGATAACGCATGAAATTCCACCCACGGAACATTTATACGCCAACCAGCAGGTCGCGGACATCTGACAAGGGTATCCGAGGGAAAATCGGCACTACTCCACCCGTCGATTGAAGTGGAGTGTACCCCACGAGAACCGGAATGAAGTCCAGCGGATGAATAGGTTCCAATATCAAAGAAGAACAGGGTCCCCGCCGGGGGTCCGACAACCCACGGATGAAAGAAGTGGCGGCAAAAGGTGTCTGTTGTTGTGGGAATCCTCGAGGCAAGTGGACAGGGGAGGTCCAGGGCTATAAAGAAGAGGTAAGTAGAGGGTACGCGGTGAATAAGTGGTTCGAAATGTGTCTCCGGGGCAGCAGCCAGTAGATCGGGGCTGGGACTCCCGCTCCGTTGCTCATCCTTTTCGGGTGGGTGATGGGCTTCATGCTCCCCCGCAGTCACTCGCCGTTGAAACATTTCCACCTCACCCTCCTCCGAGGCTGTTGGAGTTATTACCACATCTATGACGTCTTTACGAGCCACCCCGAATACTTAATTTTTGTGTATATATAGTGCGGTGCAAAGCCCCCACTCGGGCCTGCTCCCTTCCCCCTGCGCCCTCATATTTCCCCGCTGGGCCAACTCCCACAGTTGTCTGGAAACCCGGACCTATACCGGTTCATTGTTTGTTGGTCTCAGAATTGCGCCGCCCTCGGTATGTCTGCTTTGTTCAATTAAGCTCCTGTTTGATTTTTCCGTCACGCCTGGGAATGACAGCCCGATTCGGGATGGGCTTCCCCATGGTTATCAAACGTCAAACGTTCGAATCTAGAGGTGAGTTGATTTGCACGATCAGATTCAGATGCGGAATACGCTTGGTGGTCGTAGAATGGCTTCCGCCTTTCGGCCTCAGGCTCACCATGGTGACATCTTGGGTAAGTATTTATTATGTCTGCAGACTTTCGTGTCGATCATCGGTGGTCCTGGGTATGCGCGAGTTTATCCATGGTCACCGAATACCTGAATCTAGCCCCTCATCCCAGTTGCAACCTCCACCAGCATGCCCTCATCATGGGTTCCACAGACAGGTATCCCATTACTTCTTTTAGGGTTCGTTTAACCTATCTAAACTAGGGAAACAAGCCCCGGGCCCGCCCTACGTGACCATGGCTCTAACCTCCCCTGCTTGGGGGGTCAAACCTCGAAAACCACAATTGTGCCCGATCGCGGCGCGCGGTCATCTCGCCCTTTGGATCGTTTGTTGTGGTACGTATTTTTGAGGAACTCGCACCCCTCCTGCGTTACAGCGTCTACATCTCCTGTCTTGGGAGATCTGGACACACTCGAGTGAAAACTCGGGGTTACGGGACGATGAGGTCAGTACACATTTCGCTATTATACACCAAGATTCCATTGACGCACCCCTCCAAGCTTCTATATTTCATATCTCAAAAGGTACAGGTCCGCTTCCTCCCCAGCCAAACAAAGATCTTTTCGCGAATCTGGATCTAGGCTGGGTTTAACACCATATCTAGCTTATCCGGGCCGTCTGCTGGGTCCAAGGTAAGTCTATTACATGTGGCTAAAATGTCTGCCTAACTGATTCCGCACCTCTTTCGAAATTTGCATCGTTGTCCTTCTTCACAGCCTGCCCGCCGCACCGCTTTCCCGTAGTTACCTCGAGCCCCGACCATGCAAGCCAAGTCCCAACGACCGAAGGGGAGAGACGGGGCCATCTCGTCGCTGAATGTGGCCATCGAGGGCTTGAATCTCGCGAAGGAGGTCGCAAGTGTCACCCCAGCCAAGGCTGTTTTCGGTTCTGTCAGTATCCTCCTCGTGATGATAAGGGTATGTTTCTTCATCTTCTGCGACGAGACCGCCCAAATTCACATGCATCCAGGACACCATGGTCAACAAACAGGACTGTGTCGAACTAGGACTGGCCTGCGCGGACGTATGTGGTGCCCTTGACCGTGGGATAGGGGGGAAACAATTGGATGAGCTGGGTCGATACGTGTGTGAGGCAATTGAGCAATTGACAACGTGAGTCCAACCGATGATGCATATTGTACGCGCTTCACTCACTCCGCCCTTGATCGCAGAACGGTGTCAGAGATACAGAGAAAGATCATTGAGAAAAGGGAACGGAATTCGCTCTCACAACTTGTCCACGCGAGGAATGACAAAGAGACGATCGCCACCTGGAGGCTGGATCTCATTAGGATCCTTCAAGTCTTCAACGTACGTTCGGCCGGTTCAGTTTCGACTGTCGCTGACGCGCCCCCCCCCCCAGACCGAGTTGGCCTTGAACACTCATAACATAGTGTCCGATATACACCAAAATATGTCAAGAAGTCACGAGGATACCGGTGACAAAAATCAGGCAGTGAGTGACACTCGTACTCCACCCGCCACCAAACAAACAGTGTCAATTGTCTGTACTCAGATCAGGTCAGCGATATCGGATATCACGGGTCCCAATATTACATTCCCATCTAGAGTACGTGGGGAACCACCCCCCTCACCACCCAGAGTCTTCTTCGGACGTGACGAGCTGATCGGGAAGATTGTCGGTCTAACGGAAAACCTCACCCCGGTTGCTCTCATCGGTGTCGGCGGGATCGGCAAGACGTCCATAGCTCTCACCGTCCTCCATCACGATCGCATCAAGCGACGGTTTGGCGAGGATCGTCGGTTCATCCGATGCGACCAATTCCCAGCAACCCCCGCCCATTTCCTCGCTCACCTCTCCAAGGCGACCGGTGCGGGGGTCGAGAACCCTGAAGATCTGGCCTCCCTGCATCCGTTCCTGTCTTCGAAGGAGATGGTCATCGTCCTCGACAACGCGGAATCTATTCTCGACCCACAGGGAACAAGCGGCCGGGAGATATACACTATAGTGGAGGAGCTGAGTCGATTGGAGACCGTTTGTCTCTGTATCACATCCCGGATCTCCACCACCCCCCCAGACTGCGAAACTCTCATCACCCCGACATTGTCAATGGAGGCCGCGTGCGACACATTCTATCGCATCTACAAGCATGACGAACGGTCCGATTCCGTCAACCACATCCTGGAATGGCTTGACTTTCACCCGCTGTCGATCACGCTACTCGCCACTGTCGCCCATCACAACCAGTGGGGCACAGACCGACTCGGTAGGGAATGGGAAAGCCGGCGAACGGATATACTCCAGACGGTGCATAACGAGAGCCTTGCCGCCACGATCGAACTGTCACTTGCCTCCCCCATGTTTCAAGAACTTGGCCCTGATGCCCGAGAGCTTCTTGGAGTTGTCGCATTCTTCCCTCAGGGTGTCGACGAGAAAAATATTGACTGGTTGTTTCCTACCATCTCGAACAAGACGAATGTCTTCGATGGACTCCGGATCCTTTCCCTGACATATGAAAGCAACGGGTTTATCACAATGCTCTCGCCACTCCGGGATCATCTTTCCCCCAAAGATCCGAAGTCATCTCCACTTCTGTACACAGCCAAGGAACGCTACTTCAGCCGGTTGTCGGCTAGAGTTGATCCTGGCATACCCGGGTTCGAAGAGGGACAATGGATCACGTCAGAGGATGTGAATGTCGAGCACCTGCTCGATGTCTTCACATCCATTGATGCGGAGTCGGACGACATCTGGGATACCTGTGCCAATTTCATGGGGCATCTTTACTGGCACAAAAAGCGGCTTGTCACGCTGGGATCGAGGATCGAGGGGCTCAGGGATGATCATCCCTCCAAGCCACTATGCTTGATCCGGCTCTCACGGTTATTTCAATCAGTCGGAAACGAGATGGAGCGGAAACGGGTCCTTGCTCATGCCTTGAAGCTCTATCGAGAGCGGGGGGATGATAAACGGGTTGCTCGAACGTTGAGGTCCCTATCTGACGCAAATCGGCACCTGCATCTCCACAAGGAAGGGATCCGACAGGTCGAAGAAGCATCGGAAATCCACAAACGGCTTGGAAATACGGAGCGTGAGACATGGTGTTTGAAGGACCTGGCTCATATTTTGTACGGCGACGGTCAGTTCGACGCCGCAGAGAGAGCCGCATCCTGTGCGATCGATCTTTTCCCGGAGAAAGGCGATCAATATCCGGTCTGCCAATGTCACCGAATTCTTGGCAATATATATCGTTCCAGGGGCAAGAAGAAGAAGGCTATTCACCATTTCGAGACAGCCCTGGGAATCGCATCCTCTTTCGGTTGGGACAACGAGCTATTTTGGATTCATAATTCCCTGGCCCTACTGTTTTCCGCTCAAGGCAGGTTTGATGATGCACACGCTCACGTCGAGCGCGCAAAGTCACAAGCGGCCAATAACACGTACAACCTCGGTTGTGCGATGAAGCTTCAGGCCGGGTTTTGGCACCGGCAACGTAGGTTTGACGAAGCAAAGTCCGAGGTTTTGGGTGCTATCGACCTGTTTGAGAAGCTCGGGGCTGCGAAGGATTCGGGGGCCTGTAGAGAGCTCCTTTGGCAGGTCAACGAGGAAGTGAATAACGGTGAGCTGCAGGTGATGCTACTTCCTGCGCGTATTAACATTATTTTCCAAGGCCGGAGGACCGAATGGTGGCGTCGGCAGTTCCAATGATTGTCCTCCTACGAGTCGCCCTAATACATTGTTCTTCCACCGTGTCTGCTGTGATGTTCTTCTGTGCGATTGATATCCCCGTCCCTCTATTTATTGGCCCATACCCCCACACATCATTTCATATCCGTTGTCCTGCTGCTCGTCGTTCATCTGGCGTTGTTCAACGATCTGTCTCCTGTGTTGCATGCTCCCCTCTCTCCTGTGCCACCTTTTGTTTCGTATTCGCAAGTATGCCTCGTAGATTATCCGAGGTTTTCAATAGTCCGGTTTTGCAACGCCACATGGCCACAACTGTCAAGGAGTCCCCTTCCCTCAATCGCGCATCGTGACGCCGGGATTCATCGTGGCCTCGGGTTGGAGCCATATCGCGCTGGCTGGCGGTTGGTCGGCCTCGCTCGATACCTCCCGCGAAACGCGCGGTGCCATTCCTCTTGGCGCGAGTAAACCCTCGAACTGCCTTCGTTCCTGGTCCGCCCCGAGATCAATTGGGATTTATCGCACCATAGAGTCCGTACCGTATGTATGAAACATCGTAGATCCTCCATCCACTGATAACCATTGCCACATGAGGAAACAACGCATACAACTTCTGTATATCGAAAATTACAGACCGTCCTTGTATCTTAGCGCGGCCCGACGAAAACTACACACCCAATACACTGCAGGCATTCCTTATGAACCCTATCGAACATCTTATGTCCTTAAAGCTCTTCAGGTGAGAAAACAGGCATAATGCATAAATTCTGAACGTAGTGAAAGCACGACGGTCGAAAGCGTGTGTACACAAATGAGGGGGGCGATAGAATAGACAGCAGAGGAAGCGTTTCTACTCCACGACTTCTTCCTCGATCTGCTCAATCACCTCGTCGATCCATACCTCGATCTCCTCCTTAGCCTCCTCTCCGCGTCGTTCGCCTTTCTTACCTTTCCTCCTATCGGTGACCTCTTCCTCACATTGGGCACGCCAAGTGTTCCACTCGTCGACGAGGCGTCTCTTGTGAGCGATAAGCTCGGCACTGATATTTGTTTCCTCCGCCATGTCTTCCTCCTCGAACACCCTGGAGTACTCCCGGAGAGTTCGGCGGATCTGACGTTGTTGGTCTTTCGTCAGAAGAGTGCGTGGGCGAGGTCGCCAGAGGAACTGTTTGAAACGATCCAGTATGTCTTTTTGGAGCTCTTGGCCCTTGAAATCCCAGATCGCGTATCCGTTCTCGAGCTATTGAGGAAAAGAGGTTGATGGCGATAAGTTACGGGAGGTTGAGCCGGAAACACGTACGGTGTGTCTCCATGCGCTAGCGCTTGTGGCGAGGTATCTACCGCTGGGATCCCACTCGACATCGGTCACGCCGTAGTGGTCTGCGGTTCCGAGATGTTGGATTCCGGAAGAATCACCTGTTCCCTCCTTCTTGCCTTCTTCCGTGTTGAAATCGAGGTCCCAGAACTCCAATTCTGATTTTGTTGAAGATCCGACGGTGGCCAGCACCACATGTCTGCCCCGCGGAGACCAACGGATGGTGTTGCTAGTTCGTGATGCGAGAGTACCTGAAAGAGGATCACCGTGAGGGGTCTCCAGATGCACTTGTGATAAGTTTATACTGACGAAGGAGTTTGAAGTCTCCCTTGCTCCGTTCAAGTTGGTAGAAGCTGATGTCGGTCTTAACGGTGATACCTGGTCCTGGATTTCCGACGTTCGGGTCACTAGATGATACAATGGCAAACCGTTCGCCCTTCGGCTCCCACGAAAAGTCCAAAACGGTGTCTGAGGGTGTATGTGAGCTCATCTCAACGAGATTTCTGTCCCTACACCGACCTTTGTGTTCAACGACCTCAACAGGGAAATCCTTGTCCCTCACTTGGAAGATCTCAAGGTTACAGAATATGGACTTCTTCGTCTTTGTGTGACGGTCGACCTTCACGCAGAGGAAGTCGCCTTGGTTTTGCCAGTGCAGCTTACACTAAAATAGGCATGAGTGAATTGCAGGAAATAGTACGAAGCGGTCTGCCTACATCTGATACATTGAATAAGTTCTTTTGACGCAGTACTGAACGGCTTGGGAAATTGATGACCGTCACGCGAGCAGGCTGGTTGGCAACTTCGGGAGTCCAGTAAGCCAACAGGTTCTCCCTCACCTTGCCGGCTTTTCCGGTCTTGGCAGCCTTTTCAACCTCCTCCCTGTCCTTGTCTCCGTGCGGGCACCATTCGAAGTCGACGACCCCCTCGATCTTCAAACTCTTCTTCCCTTGAAGTCCCATGCTCGGCAGTTCGTAGACACTGATCTGTTGTCCAGGAGTTGCGCGAGCGACATACTTCTCATCTGCACTCCACTTGAGAGCTGGCCACTGGAGCTGTTTCCCATCATCACTCTCAATGAGGAAGGTACGCAAGAGGTGCCCAGTTTTGATATCCCAGATAGCAACGTTGTTGCCCTGGTCGTCCTGGGAGAAGTAGTTGGGGCCCTGTTGTGATCCTTGCGGGACAACAACGGGGTCGTGTGACCATGTTACTAGGTAGTTATCGTTCGGAGAGAAGTCGATGAGTTTGACTAGCGGATGAGCGAACCGCTGTCTCATTTCCCACGAATTGCCGGCCCATAAGCAGACACCCTGACGGTGCAGAGTGGCAAGGTATGTGCCTTGCGGCGACCAGGAGACATATAAGTTCGTCCAGTTCTATGCAGGATTGAGAAACGTGTTCATTCGACTGGGATGCGGAACATACGGATCTCGTGTGGGCAATCTCGCACTGCGAGGGCTTTCCGTGCCAGTTGACTGTGACCTCGTCTCCTCGGTACGTAACATATTGATCCCTCCCTTGGAAGTCAGCCAACCAAGCGCGCAGATGTTCCTAGAATAGGATCAGAGTGGTGATTGTCGCGACTATATGCGGTTACGCACACCAGGCTTATAGACTTCGGTTTCGGGCTCAACGTAGGTGGGGTCCATCTCCGCATACTTTTCCACATCGAGGAAGTGGTTGAGACGGAATGTGTGTTTGGAATCAAAAGGAACATCCTTCATGGCATTAATGGCGTACTCGGCATCTTCGCGGTTCTTGAATTCCATGAAAAGGTAACTATTGGATCAGAAGTTAGTATAATCCTCCGGGATGAAAAGGTGGGCGCACCCCTTGCTCATCCCCGTGGAATCATCCCACGGAACAGTGATATTATTTGCTGAGATCGTAGAACCTCTCTTCGCAAACTCCTTGGTAATTTTGGTAAGGAGCTTTTCCCGTCTTGAGTTATCGATAACAGGAACACCGTCTAAAACGACGATATTGTCAAAACCTTCGTCCGCGACAACTTCGAATCTGATCAAGAAGTTTTCGCCGTTGGTAAATGAATGGTGTAAAGGAGATCTATGACTCACTTTGCCTCAAGATCAGAGAAATCAATGGCGTCGTCGACACCATCGCTTGTTGTGCCGTTTGGAATCGTCATGTCTGGGCAAGGACGTCTAATCCTTTTTCGTTGTGGGATGTGAGGAGGCGGATGGTGACCGTGGGAGTTTTTTATTGGTACGATCACTGGCCAACTCCGGGGAAGACACGCTCATCCCCGTCACCGTCACTGGCAGCGTTGGCGAACGCGAATGTCCCAGGTCCTTCTTCGACGCTGCATACAGTTTCCACGCACTGCCAAGCACCACCGAAGATGGCTTGCCCAACAGGCACTCACACGTAGTGCGCCAGACAGCCCACAAGAATCTGCGGACGGGATGGAACCAACCTCTACAGCCCAGTCTGTGACAACTCCGGCAGCATCATCTTCAAAGCCGACGTCTGTTCCAAACAGGAAACGAGGTCCGAGGGTTGATGCCTTCTTGGCTTCCCTTCAGACCACAGGTTCCCAGCCTTCACTGGAAGACTTGGAACGCGGCCGGCCCCGTGAATATGCGCACCCGGAGTCGACCCTATACGCGAAACAATACAATGAAGTACTGGAGCATCTGGGCCGATCATTCACTAAGGAACAACTCCGGCGGTTTGGTGAAAAGTATCAGTTAGATCCTCGGTTATGGAGAACTGGCAGACGCAAGGTCGATTATGCCCGTGCAATTGTTGAGGGCGCCTGGAGCTGGCCGTCGCTTCGAGATATCGAGAAGAAGAAACGTGAGAAGATGGAGGTTGTGACGGAGAGTAAGCAGATTCCATACATATACCTCGATTTTGATGTCCGAGCTTCCCCTCAGCTTTCAGCGTCTCACGTAGCCAACTGTTCCTGATTTTGGGCAAAGGTGTGTGTCCCCGCGGGCGTCCGGAACTTACCAGCTGACATTCTGGCTCCAAAGACGGTGCAGATCTACTTCGACTCGCAAATGATTTATCCGTTCGGATATCTACGATCCCCAAACCTCTCGCGCTCAAAGTCCAGGGTCTGAGGAGCTCGTTGAAGCAAGTCTCTGAACGGATTGGTACCTTGAAGCGGGTAATGAAAGTTCACCATGCAATGCGCCAACTTACTGATTCCAGTCGAGAATAGTCCATTGTTGAGGAAGTAGTCCAATACAATGGTTCTGAGTCCCTCTCTAAGGAATACATAGAGAAGATCTCCAGGCTATCATCTGCTTTCGTCGAAAGTTTCGGCGATAAGGTTCGACAGAAAACTTCGAAACTCACCCACCCTGGCTGATTCTCCCGAATAGCTCAGGATATGTGCTGCAGACTCCCGTAACCTTTTGGCCGCCAAACGGTTGATAAACCGGGCCACTCACTATGTCGGTTTGTTCTTTAAGCTCGTCACCCGTCTTGACCCTGATGTTCGTTGTTGCCAAGCTGCGAGAAAGACCAAAGCTCCCCCTTCTAACCCATATCCCACCATCACCCCCGACATCGTCCTTTGGTCGTTCAGCAGAAGACGACGTTTACTCGATGTACCCCTTCGTTCCACATACACCACTCCCATGGACCATGGGAGACAACAGCGTTTTCCGGATCCGTAAACTGTCCGACTGGCTTACCCAGAACTCTACGATCGGTATCGTCGAAACTGGTGGTCTGACCTCAGGTAGCGTGGTGAACACTTTGCAGTAAGTTGTAATCCCTTGTACATTAGCATCCGTTCACCCGCTGGCTCAGGGAACCCACCGACCTTCGGGATGCACTCCTAGACTCTCTCCCCGAGGAAGTCCCTAACCGAACCAGGATCTGCACCGCTTCGTATGTCGTTACGACCGTCTTGTTGTGATAGAAACTGAAACTAGCATCTAGCGTTGGACACATCCTCTTTTCACACCCTGACGGACAGAAAGCAACGCTGGTGCCCCCGATGAAAGGTCACGGCCCGTACTCCAAAATTTTGAACTGGATCCAGTCTGAACACGCGAGATCCGAATTCGTTCCCAGCATCCCCCCTTTCCTTGTCGCTCCTTCTGAACCTAAATTTCAAAATCTTCACCGGCTGACGTACCGTGCCTCTGGAACAATTGTATCACCTTCATCGTCTCCGAGAGTTCTGAAGCTCGAAATCCCCCTCGAGTCGCGCGACGCCGGATCGGGTGTCGATGGCGCTAGCGCTAATATAAAGCACGGATTACGAACCTCTGGGACGCCGCGAATGTGGACGGGTTACCAATCCAAAGTCGACGTATTGATGCCTCACAGGTTGGGTGATGACCCAATCCTATGATATCTCATAGCTCATACCTTTTACAGGCCAGTGGACATCCGACTCTCCATCCAAGATTTCTCCCCGGCCCCTGATACAACCCTCCCTCTTGTTCTCCAGCAATACGTCACCGAGTTGGATGCATAGTGAGCAAATGACCGCAGAGCCTTTGTCATGGAGTCTAACTCGTGTTGATAGCCTTCAGAGTCAAGAATCTGGGAAGACGGGACAATCAATACCCCCCGCTTCTTTCCTATTTCGAGGAGTCAATTATGAGCTCCACTCAACCGAGAGTGTGAGGCGAAACGTCAGCCCCAGTAGTGCCGCTCAACCGGGAGGGATTGTGACGGAGACCATCTTGGATCTGGAGACGAGCCAAAAGTCTTCGGTTTGTTCGGTACTATTCCTCTCTTCCTTTCTGCAAACGTTCGAACCTGATCTGGCGGATGTACAGATTAACGGTGGGAACCCCATGGTGGACGAAGAATGGAACGAGTTCCTGTCCCAATGCGACAAGATGACTACCTTCCGACACCGTCCAACTAACAGCCTGATATTAGACGATCTCAGCGTTAATGATATCAATACTACCCGGTAATATGCTACTAATATACTACCCCCATTCTACCTCGATCTCTTCTTGTTCGCCTTCTCTCTCCGTTTCGTCGCGCGTACCTGAGAAATGAAAGGGTCAACGGGATTGAAAAACCTAAACAAAAAGGGAACAGAGGGGAATCACCTCTTTCTTCATCCTCGAATCAACCATCTTGTAACGGCCCTTGACGCCCTTCGGTCTGCCCTTCAGACCCCTGTGGGATCCCTTGGCCACGACGACCTTAATGTCCTTTTTTGGTTTGCCGTTGGACATGCCCTTCCTCATGAGCTTCTCGATCTGCCGCGCCTTTGAACGCTCAGATAGATCCGAAGCATCCTGAACACCTTCAGCCTTCTTCATTGCCTTCTCCAGTCTTTGTGTGGCCCTGAACTTCTTTCGAGCCTTGGCCTCGGCGATCTTCTTGATTGGACGAGCGTCCAGAGCACGTTGACGAGCTCGGAGGGCAGTCACTGCCTCCTTCGTTATGGGTATGTTGGATTTGTAGTGTTTGCCCTCGTCGTCTAGGAACCACGCTGGTAATCCCTCCTTGGAATTAAGGGAGTAGCGATTGAACCCGTCGTTGATCAAGTGGGTTTTGGTGGTTTCCCGGTTGACCAGCCGGTGAGCGATGGAGACGGCTTCGTCCGTTAACAGACCGTATTCTGCAAATATCGTCAGGGTTCATCATCCCTTTGAGGTTAGTTCAAAGAACTGTACTTTGTATTTTGGACCGTTTGATTTCGTCTTGGTCCTCGTCGTCGACGTCCCACATTTCTTCGTCCTGGTCCTGCGGGACCACCTCGAAGCCGTCCTCGGAATCTCCTGATCCCTCAGACTGAGACACATCTTCTTCACCTTCTTCACCGGCGCCGTCGTCCTCTATATCATCCATCTCCTCGTCTTCGTCTTCATCCTCACCATCGCTGACCGCCAAGTCAACCCCAGCAAACACGTCTTGGCCGAACCACATGTTCGTAGCTCGACTGGTCTCTAGCTGTCCCTTCCTGGCCTTCTTTAGTTGCCTCCCGCCAACATCGGCGTCAGGCCCTCTCGTACGTTTCAGCCTCTGGCTGGTCAAGGGTGTGGCCGGGTTGGCGTCAGAGTCCGAGTCCGAATCTGACTCTTCCCCAAATTGAGCCTTGGCGGCCTGTACGACGTCGTATCCTCCTTCGGAGCCATCACTGTCGTCATCGCTGTTCTGTTGCTGAATACCATGCCATTCCTCTCGCGACTTGTCCTTCCGTCTGGCCTCCTTGACCACGTACTTTGTGTCCCGCTCCTTCATCCTCTCCTGATACGCATCATAAAGCCCGTCCAACTCCGCCTCGAGGTCATCCACTTTCTTATCCTCTTCATCGTCTGGATCTAGAGTCTCCTCATCCTCATTCATCGCATTCGTTCCTTGTTCTCCCTCGTCGCTTTCGAAATCATCCTTGTCGTCGACGAGGTTAACGAGATCAACGTGGCTCTTCTTCCCGAGCTGTTTCTTCGACATCTCGAGGTCGAGGACGTCTTCCTGTCCGTGCCCGAGAGCCTGGTCTTGAAAGTCCAATCCGATATCGAGCGGAGCGGTCATTTGGAGTTGCATCCGTTGAATTGTCCGTTGCTTGACTTCGTTGGCTTTCCGTCGTTCGCGTTTCTTCCGAGCTACAGCTTCGGCGTTAAGGCGTTCGAGCTATTCTCCAGCTGAGTGGCGGAATCACATGGTGGGAATGGACGACCTACCTCGTCCTGGATCTGTTCTTCCTCATCAATCTCCTCGATAACCTCGACCGCTTCAGTAAGCTCCTCCGTGGGTTTGGTTTTTACGTCCAACCCGAGCTAGGGGAGAACAGTGAGGAACACGTCTGCGGGTCAAAGACTTTCCGGTGGCGATGTACCTCTTCCCGTAGAGCAGACCGCCATCTGATGAGAATCTTGAAGTCTCCCTTTCCGAGGACTTTGAGATCCTCACAGTTTGTGAGAACGTCTGACGTTGTCAGGTCGAGGTTACGCCATCTGGAATGGACATCAGTGATGCAAACTCAGGGTGAAACAAGAAGTAAATGACCCTTTCTCTTCGTCTGTTTTGAACGAAATTTTGTTGAAACTTCCGAGGAAGGAAATTGGGTCAGCACCCTGGATAAATTCAGTAGCTGTGCCCTCCTTGAATAGTATGTAATTTCCGTCCTCGTAACCGTCACGATGCCGGCGTTTTTTCTCGGGCTGGAAGACACTAGCTTGGAAGTTGTTGGAGGATGTACCCTTGTCGGTAGACATTGAAGATGAAAGCATCTTGAAGACGTGCTTCGGGTCGAGGAATTTAGGATCAATCTGTTTTGGCGCGAGGAAGTCACGACAGACGACAAAAATTTCAGCAGAGACGTTACTGGATAACACCTGATATCAATTACGCGGTGGAACACAGAGTAGAACTTTCCTACCGCGAAGACGGTGGTTTGGTTGCCTCAACCTTGGCAAATAGCTGACTGAAGACCCAAATCAAGCTGTTGTAGTCGGCGCTCCGGAAGACCTTGGTGACGAATGTTCCACCCTTGATAAGAAACTCGACCGCAAGTTTCAGACTCATGAGCACGAGCTCGGATTGACTGTAAGCGTCCTGAACCCAAGCAGTACCAACGTTGGGAGCACCATCGTGCAGTACGATGTCAGCCTTCCAGTCCTTCAGTTCCCCTCGAATCAGGTTTCTGCATTGCGGAGTTGTAATATCGGAGGCGAAGGTGACGACACGAGGAATGGGCTTGATGGGAACCAAGTCAACGCCTTTGATTGAGGATGAGACGGAAGCAGGGCGGGGTAGAACGAGATTTACGGACCAACGATGACGCTATTCGGGGGCATGTACTTGCTGGCGACCTGCAGCCAACCTCCTGGCGCAGCGCACAGGTCGATGCAACATCGTGCAGATTCCAAAAAGTTGTACTTTTTGTTCAGCTGTATCAGCTTAAACGCCGAACGGGCTCGGTAGCCTTGTTCCCTGGATGAACGGTTGAGATGGTCGCAACAGACACAATAGATGACAAACGCACTTTGCAAGCTTGTAGTATTTGTCTAACCGGCCCTTTCCAGTCTTTTTCTGCGCCTTGCCCATGGCTAGCGGTCAGATTGAGTTTGTGGCCGATCGCTTTTCGAAAATTACCTCCGTGACTCCGCCGTGACTAAGTGTCACAGGACATGTCTTCTACCCCCTTGCTGCCTCGGAATAGGATGGCTGCACCACTTGTAAACTCTGCTAACTTATGGCGCTCTGGCGCGGTGCTCGGTGAGCATATTGTGTGTACACAAAGGGATGGGAACCGATTTCTCTTGTTTCTTAGCTGCCATCGGGATTTCTACGGCGGCTTTCGGAGCGCACAGTTTGAAAGGCAGACCGGGAATGACTCCGGAAAGGGTCGACAGCTGGGTGAGAGCTGCTCACTACATGGTGCGGAGACCATCCGACTTTAACGGAAGCTCGCTGTGACCCCTCCGGCCGGTATAGACCTTCAACGGGATTGCGTTACTGGCTATCTCCCAGCACAATAGGTTTGCTACTCATAAGTTTGCTGGACCAGCTATCTTCGGAGGCACAATTTTATTCTCAGGTTCCATCCTTGCATTGGCCGCGTTCAAAGAGAAGTGCGTTTCGTTACTCGCGTCCCCGTCGATGGTGGCTGAGACCCGGGTGTGATCCAGGTTCCGCTTCCTCGGGCCGGTTACACCGTTAGGTGGAGTGCTCATGGTCGCAGGGTGAGCCACACTCAAAGTCACAGTCGATCCGTACACACTCTCAACTGCTTGGAAATAGCTATATCGCGTTAGCACTGTAAATAACTACAATTGGAGTAGCACGAGTGATGGATTTTGAGGTTGAACGTCGAACACGTGACCCCCGCGTCGCGACCAAGTTTTCTCACAGTTCAGATTGAAACTCCGCCGGTGGTGGTTCTGTTCTGATCGATTCTCTGTCCTGGTCCTTGTCCTCCCGTTCACCTTCGGCTTGACCCATCGCTTGCAGTATTTTTCTACCCGAGCCTTGACGCTCTTTGTCTTAACCCCCTCCGTCTTCTTCCCCACCTTCGTCTCTCTTCAAGTTCTGTTTTTTCATTCCATTAAGACTTGGTTACGCTTTCCAGATAATTTGTGCAGATTTCTCGCCTTTTCTTGTCCTGTTTCTCTTACTTACATCGCTCCTCTCAGCCTGGTCATTCCTTCACAATGGCCCAATCGAGATCACGAGCACCACTCCAGCCATCGTACACCTTCTCTGCATCACTGGGTACAGATCCTGTCCCACCCGTTCTAAAGCGCCACTTCACCGCTGAGGATCTTCAGCCTGCATCAAGTTCTATGCTGCCAGCAGCCTCCTCACAAATGTTCTCTGCCTCCGCTTCAAGAACTCTCTTGTCCCGCAAGGATTCAGCTCACATTATGTATCCTATGGACCCCACGCCGACTGACTCCAATACGGTCTTCCTCCACCCTCCGTTCACAAGTTTCCCGAACGCTGAGAAGTATTCCCAAGGTCTCACCTACAATGTAATGGCGGACAACGAAAACTGGTTTTTGGACCCACAAGACTTCGCCTCTCCTTCGAACGCCAACCCAAATGCTATCCCATATCCGGCTCAGCTTGAGCCTCCTAGGGGGTGGTGTCCTGCAAAGAAAAAGGACCTTAAGGAACGCGGGGGTGAGCCCTGGCCGGAGGGTCAGGAGCCTCGCCTGAGGTGCACCTTCTGTCGTCGCACCTATGCCGGGGTGAATGCGAAAAGTATGTGGCGCCGCCACGTCTATGAGAAGCACAAAATTGCGATGGCAAATCGTCGTGACACCACCAACCCAGACCGCAGCCGGCGCCGTGCCGGAAACAGTGCGTTTCATGCTTTCCAATACAATTTGAACGCATATACTGACCAACTCTATAGAGGAAAATTGGAGGTCAAAGGAAGAAAAGAACGAGGAACCGAAAAGTTCGCAGGAAAATGGCTTTGAATCTGACGCTTCCAATGACCGAAAACGTTCCCGCTCACCCGTGACGAGCGCATTACCAGTTCCTACCACCGCCCCTGTGGAAGAAAGCACAGTCTTACCCCTACCGGATCCAAAGGCTAGTCCACCCCGACCATTGGCGCCCAAACTATCGCCCAAGTCCACACCATTCACCCCATCTCATACCCTCGGATCGCCATTGAAAAGTCTGACGCCACCGTACGATCCCCTAGCAACTCCCTCGTTCCGTCACTCTACTCCCAGGTACCCCTCTGATCAACCTTGGAGATTTCCCAGCCCAAGTCATCCCCTTCATTCGACTGCTCGGGACCTTTCGCTCGCTTCCTTCATTCGCAGTGAGACCATAAGCACCCCAGGAAAAGGTCTCGATGTCAGCCCAATTGTTCTCGGGCCGCCTGATTCCAAGCACCGCGTTTTGGGGAGTCCCACTGTTCCTACATCTTCCAAGAAGCGCTCGTTTTGGCAGTTGAACTCTTTTGCAAACAGGACTCCTGGTTTCCCAAAGCCTTCCCCTCGCAGATTATTCTCGCTCCCAACCCCTCGCCGGTGGACGTTGGATTCGCCGGACAACAGCTTACGTTCTTCCAAGAGCAGCAGCTCCAGCATCTTTTCGACCTCCTCTGTCCCTAGCTCCGATACGCCCGCATCTCCGGGATCCCTTCGAGATAGTGGGTTGCTTGAGCCCATCAGGCTTGCTGGTGAAGATCCATTCGCCGACATCTATCAGACATGGCCTGGAGTCGTGGAGGAGGATGCAAAGGAAAAGAGCCAAGCAGTTGCGAATCCAATTGCGTCTGAGGACAGTCCGGTTGTCAGGACCGGTCCCTTGCCGGTTATCCGCGGTGCGCCGTTCAGTAGCCCTTTGGCGGGGATCAATAGCGATTTTAATTCGCTTTTCCCGGATGAGAACTTAGCTGGTGATTTAAGCGTTTCGAATCATATCAGGACTTTTTGACTAATTTGGCATTTCAGGAACATCATGGGATGATATGCTTCCTCCTTCTAAGCGAAGGAGGACTGATAGAGAACTTTGAACTTAAGTAACACCCACGACCGTTCGTCCAGCAGATGTTTTCCACCCTCTCCTTCCCACTTGCTATCCACCACCCATTGAAATGTTATCGTTGTCTCCCTTTTCCTCCCATTTTTTACCAGTCGAGGTCGACTCAAACACATTACCTTTTCTTCACCCCCGACGCGTTGTCCCCATCCTCTTTACTCTTTTTTGTTACCCTCTACTTTATCTCAGACATTACTATGCATGCCGCCGTACTGTTCTTGTGTTGTCCTAAGATTCCCATTCCCTCCCCGTGTCTCAGTAGCTCGTGTATCGCGTACCCAATTGTAAAGTTTTGACCAGAGGGAATTTCAGTTCCGTTCGTCCGAGTAAGCGCTTATGCTGTCTCCGTCGTCCGATCACTTCACTTCTCGCGCGTTCGCAGCACTCATAGCGGGTGGAGACCGAACTCACCATGTTTGACGACTGTTCGTGTTATACCTCGATATAATGCGATCCATGACTGAGCGTCCTTTTCTTTGCAGATGTAGAACACTCGAACGTGCCTGCTCTTGGGCTTTCGAGCGCCCAGCTGCAGTATGAAGGCTTCGAGCCAACGTATGAGCCCGGTGATAACAGAGCTGTCGACTTAAGCCCCATTGTGAGTGCTACGCGCAGTTTGTTCGTGCCCGTATTGACAATGCTCGAGCTTCCTGAGGTTGACGATACGCCTAAACCACTTTTCAGCCTGGAACGTGTCCAATATACCCTCCCCGCCCCATTAGTCGCCCTGGTGGTGTCATCCAACACGCTCGTCATGGGATTATCCGACAACCGACTCGTAATGCTTGAATTAACACGAGAACAGTACCTGTCCATCATCCAGATCCCTCGCAAGCCAAACGAGATGACGATCTACAAGATGTTCTTCGACCCTTCCGGAAGGCATTTACTTGTCACTTCTACACAGGGAGAGACGTGGTATATATACATCCCGTCCAAGAAACCGAAACAGCTCAAATCATGGAAGATGATCATCGAATCTGTTGCGTGGAATCGGTCCGCTCTCTTGGCTTCGTCTCAGGGGACTTCAACCTCAAGTCGGGAGATTTTGATTGGCGCGAAGAGTGGGACGATTTACGAGGCGTTGTTGGATGGCGCTGAGGATTTGTTCAAGAGCATGGATCGGTATCTTCAAGCTGTGTTCTCGATGCCGGAGAAACAGCCCATTACGGGGCTGACGTTCGATATGTTCCCCCCATTGGACCCGAAAAAGGCGTTGGTGGTTGCTACCACCCCGACGAGGATTTACCAATTCATCGGCGCGCCGGAGAAGAAGGGCGATGAGGGAAAGGTGTTCACAAGCCTGTTCGCAAGCTATCGGGACACGACACCGAGTATGTTCCCTCAATTTTTTCCCCACGTGGTGTAATTTGCTGACTCGGATTAGAGATTCTTGAACTTCCGGGGCAGATCCAGAACTCTGAGCTTCACGTCTTTGCCGATCACGCTGACCAGGCGCACTCTCTTCCGCGGCTCGTCGCATGGATGAATGGTATTGTTAACCCTCGGTAGATTTGTCACCAACTGACTCTGACTTCTAGCCGCCGGGATTTATCATGGGACACTGAACTTCGAATCCAGCACCGACGATCTGATTGATGCTGCACAACTCCTACCATACCCTCCGCATCTACAAGCCAACACCCCCCTATCCATGGTCATGACCAAATTCCACTTTATGCTGCTGTACAGAGACCGTCTCGTGGGCATATGTAACTTGAACGAGAAGACAACATACGAGGCTCCTTTGGTCGGTGTTTCTCTTTCTGACATAGCGTAATCTCTGAACGTTGCTCCCAAGGCTGGCGAGCGAGTGCGAGGGATCAGCGCGGATACGGTGCGAGGGACATACTGGATATATACCGATCAATCAATCTACGAACTGTCGACCGAAAACGAGGCAACTGACGTGTGGAAGACCTACCTGGAGAAGGGACAATATGACTTGGCTCTACAATACACACATACGGCCGCACAGAGGGATACCGTCATATCCGCTCAGGCTCAGGCGTACTTCGACCAAGGAAGATACTTTCAGGCTGCACACTGCTATTCCCAGTCATCTGTGCCGTTCGAGGACGTCGCGCTCAAGTTTTTAGACGTTGGGGAACGAGACTCGTTGAGGTCGTATCTTGTGTCGAGGCTTGAGCGCACTCAGAAAGGAGTAAGTTGGACTTGAATCGGGTTTCATCCGTTGATTCACGGGTCGTGTGGAACAGGATCTCACACAACGGATGATGCTGGCAACGTGGCTCGTCGAGTTCTACCTCAGCAAATGTAACGAACTGGACGACATGATTACCTCTCGGTCGATTTCGCAGGATGTAGAAAACCTACAAGCAGAACGAACGATATTGGAGGAAGAAATCAGGCACTTTTTTGTAACATATAAGGTCTGAGATACGTTACTCTGGTTGGTTCTGAACCTGACGTACTTGCCTAGGCAAATCTCGATCCAACAACCATGTATGAACTCATCCAAGGACACGGGAGGACGGACCTATTCTTGTACTATGCTACGACCATCGGTGATTTTGAACGGGTCGTAGAACATTGTATACTCGAGGAACAGTGGGGCAAGGCCATTGATGTCATTAACCGCCAGGTAAATGTTTTAAAAACGGCGAGCTCTACGACACTAACATCTCCCACCTTCAGCCTGATCTGGAGCTGTACTACCGTTTTGGTCCAGTTCTCATGCGAAGCGCATCAAAGGAGACAGTTGATTCGTGGTTACGGCGGCCCGAGTTGGATCCGTTGCGTCTCGTTCCCTCGCTTCTGCAATTACAGCACGCCCCTCGTGACCCTCTCGTCCCGAACCAGGCTATTCGGTACCTCGACTATGTGATCTTCAAACAGGGCAATACTTCTTCGACACTGCATAACCTTATCATCACATTCTACACCTCCGCCCCCACCACAGCCTCACCTGAAGACGATAATAAGCTCCTACGATTCCTCTCGGCCGCTCCAGTCGACCCGCTGACGCAGAAACCGTATTATGATCTAGATTATGCGCTCAGGTTATGCAAAAAGACGGGGAGAATCCAACCCTGTGTGCATATCTATTCCAAAATGGGGTTGTTCGAGAATAGCGTCGATTTGGCGTTGGAGAAGAACGACCTGGAATTGGCGAAGATCAACGCGGATATGCCTGAAGATGACATTCCGTTGAGGAAGAAGCTTTGGTTGAAGATCGCGAGATATGTGGTTCAAGAAAAGCAAGACATCAAAACGTCAGTGTTTTTGTTTCAAGCACAGGCTTAGTGTGGCTAACGGGCTAACACCAGCGCGATGCATTTCTTGGAGAACACAGACTTGTTGAAAATCGAAGACATCCTACCGTTCTTCCCGGATTTTGTCGTTATCGATGACTTCAAGGAAGAGATCTGCAATGCGCTGGAGGACTATGCCGCACACATCGACGAACTCAGGTCTGAGATGGACGAGGCAACGAAGAACGCACAGGCGATCAAGGATGACATTACGGTTTTGAAGACTCGCTTCGTCACGATTGATGCTGGGGAGAGGTGTTCGTCGTGTGGAAATGCCTTGCTTACAAGACAGTTCTACGTGTTCCCCTGCCAGCACACCTTCCACGCTGACTGTTTGATCGGATTGGTACGTTCACGACGTTCGCAAGTTCCCTTCTGTCGGTTGATAGTCGTGTTCTTTTTATAGGCAAAAGAGTACCTGCCGGCGCATTTACTGCGGCGAATCGTTGCCTTGCAAAACGAGATGGTCGGCCGCAACCAGGGTTCAGTCGATAGATCAAACTCTCCAGCTCCCCATAAAGCTCCATATCGTCAACCAGCGAGCCAACGGACACTTCTCTCATCTGGCTTCGCGAACCCGATCCCGAATGGTGCACGAGCGGCGAACGTTGTCGGGCGGAACATCCTCTCGGCAGGAGACAAACTGAGGGAACTCATCGTTCCAGACACCTTGGTCACTCTCGTAACGGCGCCAGTTGGGTGGATACCCGGGATCGGACTTGGGGGTGGTAGGCGGAACGAGACAGATCCGGAGCTAGGAAAGAAGGCGGAGAAGCTGAGGACGGAGCTCGAAAACGTGTTGGCGAGTAACTGTCCACTATGCGAAAGCGTTGTTGCCGGTTTGGACAAACCGTTCATCGAGTCTGGGGAGGTGGATGCGAGTTGGGATCTTTAATCCTAGTTGAGATCTGATGTTTGTTCTTCGTTGTCAGAATTCACACTAGCAAGCGTTCGGTGTTTTGGACATGCCAGGACGCCAGCGATTGATGGGGACCCATAGCGCGAATTGGAAAATATCGAAGCGAAGCGTGGGATATCTGATGGATCGCGTGTAGTCTATTGGAACCATCAAAGTTAAGTAAGCTCTGATATCGCCGAGGAAAATCGCGGGTGCCACCCTTTGCCTCCGAACGGCCGGGATACAAATTTTTGATGCTACATAAGGATCGGGGCATCTCAGATGGAGAGGGGACGGCGGCGTACGTGACCCCGGAGGCGCAATATCCCAGTGCGGTGGCGGCGGCGTCCGTCAGTGATTGATTTTCTTCGTCCGTCCAGCCCTCCGTCGCAAGCGCGCGGCTTTGCGGGCACCCATCTACGGTGAAGGGTGAGCGGGGTTGGGCACTGTTGGGGGGCCACAAAACACGTTTTCTTTCACCTTGGCTTTATCCTCCTCCAGCCTTTTCTTTTCCTCCGCCGCCAACCGTCTCTCTTTCGTGATCTCTCGTTTGCTTTTAATTCAAGTCAAATATGATGTATGAAATTCATAACTGTCGCTGGGTGCGAAGGACGCAGAGAACAGATTAGCTTACCGGCGGCGTTCATCCTCCTTTTCTTGTCGGAGTTCCTGCTGAAGTCTCTTGACTGCGAGCTCTTTCTTCGTCTTGTCCATTCGGTCTTGCCATTTCGTCCTATGGCCCTCGGATTGTTGTGATCGGCTGTGTGCAGAGAGAGGAGTGCGGTCAGCCCGCTGCGATGAATTTTTCTGTTGCGACGCACACTGTTGGGCCCTTTTGGTCTTTCCAGCCCTTCCCGGATGTCCTGCCTGCCACAGAGGAGGGTAGAGAGATTGGGACTGTGTCCGCCATCTGGAGTGGGTGATGAAGAACCCCTAAGCTCAAGGTGACAGCCGGTCACATCTTTTCTTTATTCTAACCCAAACCTATCCCTCCCCGACCAGCCGTTCCCTCCGTTCGCTGGCGACCCTGCCACCGACGACGACGACGACAAGACGACCTCGGACGACTTGAGGGTGTTTTCTGCAGACGTCGGTCCAAATAATGAGCCACTACAGCTCGCCGAGCCACGACCACATCCGGCAACTCCTCAACCAGAGACACGCCTCTAATTCTACACCACATCACTCTCGTTTTCCCTCTGTCTCCGACGTCTCAGACTCTCCCTCAGTCTACAGTCGCTCTCCGTTTACTCCTCGTCCTTTCGACAAGGCCGAACAGTCTACCCCGATCCCAACCTTTGACGACCAGGACCAAGAGCCCAGCACCCTCGACCTCTCCGATGACCACCGTGCTTCCTACATAACTGCCCGCACAACCTATGACGCCGAGGACACGTACGGTTCTAGAGACGACCTCTCGTTAACCGACAACGATGAGCCCGAGCACCGGATGAGCATGCTGGGAATTAAGATGCGCTTCCACTCCAAGGCCCCGTGGGAAGCAGGCGGGGAGGATATCCAGGAAGAAGAAGACGAACGTAACAGCGGAGACCGGCCTCCCTCCCGTTCTAAACGAAGCGTCAAGGGCTTCACCGTTCGACCGAGTGTTGAGTCTTCCAGGTCAAACAAAAAGTCTCTCGATGGACATCAGCATTCCATCGGTAATGCTTTACAGTGAGTAACCGAACGAAAGAATCCCATTCGCCGAGGAGGCTAACCGGTCTGATCGTTACAGGACCTTGGCCCAAGCTTCGATGTCATCTGCATCATTGGTCCCTCCACAGCCCGTCACGACGCAAACTTCCCTCCGTCAGAAGCTGTCCCTTCCTAAAATAAGGACCCGCACCGCGTCGAGCTCCAATACCCCCAGTCCCCGCTCCGCTATGCACTCTCCCTTGTCGAAAGGCCCGTCATCCCCACGGTCAGAACACTGGAACGTCCCCACAGATGCTATGTTCACGAATCGCTCGCCCTCTCCTGTCTCACACCCCTACGCTAACCCCGAACTTTCCCGGTCTCGCACCAGAGATTCCGTCTATCCTAAATCTTTCGTATCGTTTGATACTCACTCGGAAGAGTCCTTCCCCCATAGCGCATCCGTGGCCACTTGTACGTCTTCCGGAACAACGAGTAATTCTCTGGCGACGTCACCTCATCAAATCGCGTTCTCCAAAACCAAACCGCGCACCCGCGACAAGGAAATATCGGGACCCATTCCTCTGCCTTCTCAGAACGTTGTTTCCGACTCGAGACCACGGGAAAATTTCGGTGCTGTCCCTGGTTGGCAAGAGCAAGCCCAAGCTGCATTCTCTCTCATCTCTCTAGAAGAAGCTCGAGCTCAACGGCGCCTCACACAATTGGATTTCAGCACCGGGTTCAGCTCCGCGGTTCCACAGTCGGAATACTCGACTCCACCCCAGCCCCGTCCCCACACCCGTTCGCTTGGTAGCGGCGGAAAAGCCAAAGCTGTCTTGCAAAGTGTCGTTACCGATTTTAATCGCCCGACCAAGCAACGGAGCGACCCCCCAGAGACACCAGATTGCGGCGGCGGGCAGGGGGTCAAGTCTTTGAGACACAAGAAGAGCGGGTTCATGAGGATGTTTAGCAAGGATAAGGCGTCAACAACATCCCCCTCGGACATTCCTAGCCTTTCTGTTGACCCCACCCCCCCCGTTCCACGAACTCCTCGATTACCAACTCATCGCGTTCCGGTTCCCCCGATCAGTCCCGCGGTGAATCACACTGTTGACCATCCCTTTGACCCTCCTACGTCACCCGAAAGCACAGTCGACGCCCATTCCTCCCAGTCCAGGCCTAGTCCAAAGCGCGTTATACCCCCATTATATATCGACACCAGCAACCCCGGAATCAATAGGCCATTCACCCACACCCACCAAGCGTCGAATTCATTGAGTTCGAATCCCCTTCAACCTCCTAAACCCAATTTCGCTTTCCTGGCGGATAACGAAGACAGCAAAGTGCAGAGCGCCCCGCCGGGAAAGACTGATTTTGTTGCTTTGAGTCTGAGACCGGTCTCCACCGTGTTTAGTTCACAATTCGCGGACCATCTGTTGGATGCGGAGAATAAATCTCCTTCCGAGCCTGCGTTGGATGCAGATTCCGGTACGCCCACGACTACGACTGGATCCGGAGGGATCTCTCCTCTAAGCCCAGACTCCGTCTCTCCCCGCGATCCGCGTGGAGAAATTTCTCGGTCTATGACCGTCGCCTCTGCCAAGTCGAACAGCGAAGACAGCCAGCCGGACGTCATCCGCGCTCTCCAGGGGCAGATCTTCGGCGCTAGGGAGGACTGGCAAAGACACATCTGGGAACTGGAGAGTCAGATCCGGGATCTCAAAACGGAAATTAAGGAGATACGGCGATCCGAGAACTCAGGGAGATACTGCGAAGTTTGCGGCAGAGGCCGGAAGAAAAGCGGTAGCGTTACCCATCACCGAACCCCAGGGATCCCTGGTACTGCTGTTGGACATCGACCTCGGGCGTACACCTCGGCAAACCCCTCGAGATAAAGTGGTACGGGTTTCTTGGGTTTCGTCGTCCCAGCTCTCGGCCGCCTCTTTGTGGATTTGGCACCACCATTCTCGGTGGTGTGTTATTGAGATGTCCGTGCTCTCGTCCACATGTTTATAATTGTACAGCCTCACTTTCTTGGTTATTCTTTTAATCCTCGTCCGGCTCACGCCCCCCCTCACGCTCCTTCTGTCATTCTTGGTGTTTACATTTCCCCACGTTTTGTTCGACTTACAACCCGGATATATTTGTTAAGGTGCCAGTACGCACCGAATTTAGTTAAGTAGTGTAGATAGGATTGTTCTCCTTACTCTTTTTTCGTTCACTTTGTCGGTATTTCCCTTCGTTTTTGTTCATTCCCTCCCTTTCCTTCTACCCCTCCCCCCTGATTAAGTGGTTTGTAACACCTGTATATGTACAGCTATTTTCGGATTTAATCGCAACTGCACACTCGTTTTCATCCTCATCCTCTGCCTTGACATTTCTTCATCGTAGAGTGAGCGCATCGAGGAGAGAACCTGTCCTTTTGTATTTCTCTGATGACTCGCTGTTCGAGCTCTCATAGAATGGTGATGTGGTTCAAACGATGCGGCTCCTGAGACGAATTCAAAGGCAGGAAAGAATTAAGGCCTAGAATTTTCCAGCAGCTCGAGCAAGTGCGCAGGCAGGGTGGAAGCACAGACGACGACGGCACCGGCGCAGGAACGTTCAACCTACTAGGTGATCGCGCGCGTCGCGAACTTACAGTGCATTGTTGAACACGACAAAGTGGCCGCCCATCTCTGTTAGGGTTCGGGTTCTTCCTCATAGTATGGGCGCCAAACCTTTCTCTCGCAGCTACCTCGACTTTCGACCATGGATGCGGAGACCCCACGACAGAGAGGACGGGACGGTGCTCTCTCTTCTTTGAATGTGGCCATCGAAGCTCTGAATCTTGCGAAGGAGGTGTCTGCTGTCACACCAGCAAAGGCCGCGTTTGGTTCCGTCGGTGTCCTCTTGACGATGATCAGGGTACCATTCCTCCGATTCTGTGATGATAAACTTCTGGTTCACGTTCATACAGGACTCGATGGTCAACGAACGAGATTATGTCGAGCTCGGGTTATCCTGCGCTGATATTTGTAAAGCGCTTGATCGGGGAACGGGTGGAAAGAGATTGGACGACCTCGGTCACTCCGTGTGCGAGGCGATAAACCAATTGACGATGTGGGTTAAACCGATAATGGATGGTTTGGATGGCTCACAGACTAATAACGCTCTTGGTCCCAGGACCGTGGCAGACATCCAAAGGAAGGTCATCAAAAACAGTGGGCGGAATGCAGTTTCTCGGCTGTTCCATTCAAAGAATGATAAGGAGACGATTGCCGCTTGGAGGGTAGAGCTCAACAGGATCCTCCATGTCTTCAACGTGCGTTCAATCGCTCTCAGTATTCGGCCATCGCCAACTGTTCTCTTTCAGACTGAGCTGGTTGTGAATATCCATGTGGCCGTTTCTGACATTCGCCAAGATGTGTTGAAGATCCGGGAGGAGAATAGTGGTCAGGTTCGCTCGGTAAGTGCGAGTCACTTAATCCATCAACAGGAAATGCTTATAGTTGCCTAGGACCAAGTCAGGTCAGAAGTTTCGGCTACCAAGGAAGCCGCCGCCTTACATTTGCATCTAGCGTACTTGGAGAGCTACCTCCCCCGCCACCTAGGGCATGTTTTGGGCGCGACGAGCTGATCGAGAGGATCATTGGTCTCGCAGAAACCTTCACCCCAATCGCCCTCATCGGTGCAGGGGGGATTGGCAAGACGTCCATCGCGTCGACCGTCCTCCACCACGACCGCACCAAGAAACTGTTTGGCGAGAACCGTCGATTCATCCGTTGCGATCAGTTCCCGGCTTCGCGCGCTCACTTCCTTGCCCGACTCTCCAAGGTCATCGGTGCGCGGGTTGAAAACCCTGAGGACCTGACTCCCCTACGACCTTTCCTATCCTCAGGGAACATGATCCTGGTTCTCGATAACGCCGAATCCATCCTCGACCCCCAGGGAACCGGAGCGAGGGAGATATACGCCGTGGCGGAGGAGCTGAGTCGCTTCAGCAACATTTGCCTTTGTGTCACGTCCCGTATCTCCACCATTCCTCCCGATTGCAAGGTTCTGGACGTCCCAACGCTGTCGATGGAAGCTGCACGTGATGCCTTCTATCGTATATACGGGAGTGGAGGACAATCGGATCTGGTCGACGGGATCCTAGGACAACTCGACTTTCATCCGCTATCGGTCACCCTGCTCGCCACTGTTGCGAATCATAACAAGTGGAACAACAACCGGCTGGCCAAGGAATGGGCCGCACACCGCACACAAGTACTTCGGACGGACTTCAATGAGAGCCTAGCGGCAACGATCGAACTTTCGCTCGCTTCACCGATGTTCCGCGGACTTGGCCCAGATGTCCGTGACCTCCTCAGTGTCATCGCTTTCTTCCCTCAAGGCATCAACGAAGACAACACCGACTGGCTCCTTCCTACCATCTCTAGCAGCACAAACATCTTCGACAAACTCTGCACTCTTTCGCTGACGTATCGAATCAACGGGTACATCACGATGCTGGCACCGCTCCGTGACTATCTTCGCCCCAAAGAACCACTCTCATCTCCACTCCTCTGTGCAACCAAGGAGCATTATTTCCGTCGATTATCAGTTTTCCTTAATCCCAACCAGCCTAGCTTCGCAGAAGCGCGATGGATCACATTTGAGGATGTGAATGTCGAGCACCTGCTTGATGTCCTCACATCTATTGATAAAAATTCGGTTGATCTCTGGATTGCCTGCGCCAATTTCATGAGCCACCTCTACTGGCACAAACCGCGGCTGGTTACGTTGGGGCCAAAGATCGAAGGACTTCCAGATGACCACCCTTCCAAGCCAAGTTGCTTGTCCAAGCTCTCACGGTCGTTTACATCAGTTGGAAATCATGTGGAGAGGAAGCGACACCTTATCCATGCTTTGAAGCTGTGGAGAGAACGGGGGGACAACTTTCAGATCGCTGAAACATTGAGGTTTATATCCCGTGCAAACCAAATGCTCGACCTCCCCAAGGAAGGGATCCCACAGGCGAAAGAAGCATTGGGGATTTACGAACGGCTCGACGACGAATCAGGACAAACCAAGACTCTGCGGGAGCTCGCTTCTCTGTTGTACGAAGACGGGCAGCTCGACGCTGCAGAAGAAGCCGCGTCACGATTGATCGATCTCTCAACCGAAGGCGAACAATTTGCACTCTGTGAATGTTACCGTCTCCTTGGCAAGATATGTCGCTCCAAGGGCGAGACAGAGAAGGCCCTCAATCACTTCGAGAAAGCTCTCGGGATTGCGTCTTCTTTCAATTGGAAGGATCTCCTATTTTGGATTCCTTATGACCTGGTGGGACTATTTTTAGACAACGACAGGTTTGACGATGCACAGGCGGCCCTTGAACGCGCCAAGTCGCACGCGATCAACAACACATACTTTCTGGGTCGTGCGATGGAGCTGCAGGCCCAGGTTTGGTTTAGACAATGCAGGTTCGAAGAGGCAAAGTCTGAGGCTTTGCGCGCTGCCGATATTTATGAGAGGCTCGGGGCTGCAAAGGATGTAGAGGACTGCAGAGCTCTTCTCAGGGAGATCGAAGAGGGAATGGAAGAGACGGTTACCTCCGGTGGCTGAATTTCAGTGGTGAGCTCGCGAAAACGACGGTACCCCCCATTCATGTTAACTCCCCATTCTCAACTTGGGGCACCGGACACCATCTCGCAGATTTATTATATCCTTCCATAAACAACCGACACATATGCCATCCTTGACTGTCGTACTCCTCATTATCGCCACTATGCCCAATTCCCCTCTTTTTTTCCTGTGGACACCATCTATCGTGCTGGTTGACTTGCTGCAACCGCGTGTTGTTCTATGTTGTTCCACTGCTCATTGGTCCGTTAACCTGCATTTTCTGCTTTACTTATGTCGCATTTGTTTCGCATTTTCTGTGCCATAGACCGACCGTTGATTTTTGAACGTCTGGCTTGTCAATGTAACGACTAAGGTTATCGATGTTGGTTCTGGCTAGCCTGCGCGACATGCGTTTGTAAAAAAAGGCTATTAGTGGATGCTGACGCCGGGGTATATGGACAGCGCGTAGAAAGAGAGAGTAAAGGCGCAGATATCCGAGTGGCTGGCCTAGGCTTGTCTCCTAACGTTCCACCGCGAACTGAGGAACCTGATTCATGTCACTTTCACCGGCCGACCATTCATCATCGCTTTCGAAGTGGAGATGGTTCAGTATGAATGAACAGGGTACCATCTTCAGATCGTCTCCTACATACCGTTGATAACCCTGGTGCAGTGGGTAATTTACACGGAACAAGATGGAACAGGGGAAAGTCCAACGACCTGGCGTTGTCGGTCTTTTCGGAGGTGGTTGGAGAACGCTAAGTAATTTACAAGCCTCTGTTCCCTACTGCAACCATGTTTGAGTTATAACTAGACCGCTTCGATGTCTGAGGCAACATACCTATTCTTGAAGGTGGGGAACGAATGAAAGATGTGCGGCGGACGGGTGTTCTGATAACGTCTCAAGTGGTGCAACGGGTGAGGGCGACCCAAGAGAATGTCATAATTGAGCAACCCCATATGGGGGTAAATTGCTGGACATTAAGCAACCCTCATGAGTGGTAGGGTGGGAGCTGGTCGCAGGAGGAAGAACCTGGGTGATCGGTCGATCGCTCCGGGCAGCTTAAAATGTCCCAGCCACAGACAATGTGTCGGCCGGCCCTGTTCACACGAGGCATGTCATAACAAAACAGCCGCTCAGTTCGGGTTCTTCCTCACAGCCTTCACGTCACGCCTTCTTCTCACAACCACCTCGAGTTTTGATCATGGATACAGAGATCCAACAACCAAAGGGGCGGGACAAGGACAACACTCTCTCCTTGTTGAACGTAACCATCGAAGCCCTAAATCTCGCGAAAGAGATCTCTAGTATCACACCAGCGAAGGCCGTTTTTGGCTCCGTCAGTGCCCTCCTGGTAATGATAAGGGTACCTTTCTTCCTATTCTGCAGCGATGAGCCCCCGGCTCACATATGCCCAGGACTCAATGGTTAATGAAATGGATTATGTCGAGCTTGGGCTATTCTGCGCTAGGGTGTGTAGAGCGCTTGACCGGGGGATGAGACAAAGACGAGTAGATGAGGTCAGTCAATCCGTGCTCGAGGCGATCGGGCAGTTGACTATGTGAGCTGAACCGGTGATGTGCGCGCCGGGTGACTAGATTTGCTAAATCGTGAATCGCAGAACTGTGGCGGGGATTCAGAGGAAGGTCATCAAGCAGGGTAAACGAAACGCTGTCTCTCGACTATTCCACGCAAAGAGCGATAAAGAGGCGATCGTCACCTGGAGGTCAGACCTCACTATGGTCCTTCACGTCTTCAATGTATGTTCAGTCGGTTCTGCCCGGCAACCACTAACCTCCCCCTTTCAGACCGAGTTGGAAATCAACACTCATATGTTGGTCGTGGACATCCATCATAACACGTTGCCAGGTCAGGAAGGGACTGACGGCCAACGACATTCGGTAAGCGCGACTTCCCGTCCATTAACGACAGAATGTTGACCATCCCGTAGACTCAAGCCAGGTCAGCGATCTCAGATACCATACAGTTCACGGTCTTACGTTTGCACAGTATCCCCCCCGGAGAATCGCCGCCACCGCCGCCAAGGGTGTGTTTTGGCCGCGAGGAGCTGATCGAGAGGATCATTGGTCTCGCAGAAACCTTCACCCCAATCGCGCTCATCGGTGCAGGGGGGATTGGAAAGACGTCCATCGCATCGACCGTCCTCCACCACGATCGCACCAAGAAACTGTTTGGCGACAACCGTCGATTCATCCGTTGCGATCAGTTCCCAGCTTCGCGTGCTCACTTCCTTGCCCGACTCTCCAAGGTCATCGGTGCGGGGGTTGAAAACCCTGAGGACCTGACCCCCCTACGACCTTTCCTATCCTCGCGGAACATGATCCTAGTTCTCGACAACGCCGAATCCATTCTCGACCCCCAGGGAACTGGCGCTCGGGAAATCTACGCCGTGGCGGAGGAGCTGAGTCGCTTCAGCGGCATTTGCCTTTGTATCACGTCCCGCATCTACACCATTCCTCCCGATTGCAAGATCCTCGACGTCCCAACGTTGTCAATGCATCAGGGAAACCTTCGATCACTTTCAAAGTGCTGAAAGTGCCAAAAGCGGCAGAAAGCGGTGGAAAGTGCGCAGAAGCGCACGTCTGGAAGCCAAGTGCCTGCTTCTGGAAGCAAAAGTAGCCCTAAGCGCCCGAATTTGGCGGGGGGAATCACCGTGAAAAATCTGGCGCTCATAAGTAGCCGCGACTTTTCCTGATGTGGAAGCTGCACGTGACGCCTTCTATCGCATATACGGGAGCGGAGGTCAATCGAATCTGGTCGACATGATCCTAGGACAACTCGACTTTCATCCGCTCTCGGTCACCCTGCTTGCCACTGTTGCGAATCAAAACAGGTGGGACAACGATCGACTGGCCAGGGAGTGGGCCGCGCGCCGTACACGGGTGCTTCGGACGGACTTCAATGAGAGCCTGGCGGCAACGATCGAACTTTCGCTCGCTTCGCCGACGTTCCGCGAACTTGGCCCAGATGTCCGTGATCTCCTCGGTGTCATCGCCTTCTTCCCTCAAGGCGTCAACGAGGACAACATCGACTGGCTCCTTCCTACCGTGTCTAGCAGCACAAACATCTTCGACAAACTCTGCACTCTTTCGCTGACATATCGAATTAACGGGTACATCACGATGCTCGCACCGCTCCGTGACTATCTTCGCCCCAAAGAACCACTCTCATCTCCACTCCTCTGCGCAACCAAAGAACACTACTTCCGTCGACTATCGGATGCCATCAACCCCGGTTGGCCTGGCTTTGAAGAGGCACGGTGGATTGCATCAGAGGATGTGAATGTCGAGCACCTGCTCGATGTCCTCACATCCATTGATCAAAATTCGGCTGATCTCTGGGTTGTCTGTATCAATTTCATGAGTCACCTCTGCTGGCACAAACCACGGTTGATTATGTTGGGGCCGAAGATTGAAGGACTTCCAGATGACCACCCCTCCAAGCCGAGATGCTTGTTCGGGCTCTCACGGTCGTTTGAATCAGTCGGAAATGATGTAGAGAGGAAGCGGCTCCTTATCCATGCTTTGAAGCTGTGGAGAGAACGGGGGGACAACTTTCAGGTCGCCGTCACGTTGAAGTTTATATCCGGTGCAAACCGGATGCTCGGCCTCCACAAGGAAGGGATCCTGCAGGCGAAAGAAGCATTGGGAATTTACGAACAACTCGACCACAAATCAGGACAAGCAAAGTCTCTGCAACAGCTCGCTTCTCTGCTGTACGAAGACGGGCAGCTCGACGCTGCAGAAGAAGCCGCGTCAGGATTGATCGATCTCTCAACCGAAGGCGATCAATATACGCTCTGCGATTGTTACTGTCTCCTCGGCCAGATATGTCGCTCCAAGGGCGAGACAGAGAAGGCCCTCAATCACTTCGAGAAAGCCCTCGGAATTGCGTCTTCTTCCAATTGGGACGATGCCCTATTTTGGATTCATTATTACCTGGTGGAGCTATTTTTAGACGAGGACAGGTTTGACGATGCACAGGCGGCCATTGGACGCGCCAAGTCGCACGGGATCAACAACCCATACCGTCTGGGTCGTGCAATGCAGCTGCAGGCCCGGGTTTGGTATAGACAATGCAGGTTCGAAGAGGCAAAGTCCGAGGCTTTGCGCGCTGTCGATGTTTATGAGAAGCTCGGGGCTGCGAGAGACCTAGAGTTCTGCAGACGTCTCCTCCAAAATATCGAAGAGAAAATACAAAAACCGGTTACTTCTGGTGACTGAATTCCAACGCGCTACTTCCTATGTGTGTTGATTCTCCATTCTCAGCTCGGGGTACCGGACACCATCTCGCAGATTTATTCCGACATATCCTTCCGCGAACAACCGATCCCGCATCTGGACGTATATCCCATTCTTGACTGTCGCACTCCCCATTATCGCCACTATGTCCCATTCCCCTCTCTTCCCCCCCCCCCTGGACACCCTATATCGTACTGTTTGCGTTCTGTCTTGTTGCACTGCTCATTGGTCCGTTATTCTGTGTTGCCTGGTTCACCCATGTCACATTTGTTTCCCTTTTTCTGGGTCATAGATCGACCGTTAATTTTCGAACGTTTGGCTTGTTAATGTAACGACTAAGGTTATCGACGGCAGTTCTGGCTAACCTGCACGACGTGCGTTTGGGGCGCTAAGGGCTCAACGTAGACGAACAGGGTGTCGTC
>Ga0307513_10000211_pt1 | contig 84413 bp, 79 predicted proteins | sample 15_EM_MG_FD_202174 | JGI IMG/M metagenome (GOLD analysis project Ga0307513, IMG submission 202174) | Populus trichocarpa ectomycorrhiza microbial communities from riparian zone in the Pacific Northwest, United States - 15_EM | ecosystem: Host-associated > Plants > Roots > Unclassified | place...
TGGTTTGCCCCGCCCCCCCCCCCCCCCCGACGGCGGCGATGCAAAGACAGAGCGCGAAGGCGATGCGGCGAGCGACGGGAGCGAAGGGGGGCGTGAACTTCATAGTGATTCCTCTTTTTGTCTGGTGGGCTGACAATTTCGGGCAAGCGAGAGCGCACATGGATTCTACTGGAAGCCGGGAAAGACCGCGAGAAAAAACTCACGCCGGAGGCATGAAGGAAGTACGAAAGTATTCCCGTCGCCTACGGCGTGAGTTGTTACGTGCGGGTCGTTTGAAAAGTTCAGCTTAGAAGCTGAAGCGTACCTGCGCTTCGACGCGCCGGTTGCCCGCCGCGCTGCCGCCGCCGAAGCCGAAGCCTCCCGATTGAATGGCCTGCCCGAAACGATCCGAACTGAGGTTGCCGACGAATGGACCGGGGTTCGTGCGGTTGAGGATGTTGCTGATGTTGATGCCGAGCGTCAGGTTGTAACGTTTCTGCTCGCTGCCGCCTCCGCCGCCTCCGCCGAAGATGCCGCCCTGACCAAACGCTCCTCCGCCGCCTCCGCGTGGGCCACCGCCACCGCCGCCACGCCCGCCGCCTCCGGCACGACCACCGCCGCCGCGCCGCCCGCCCGCGCCGCCCGCGGGAGTCTGCTCGCCGCCTGCTGCGGGCGTCTGCTCGTTAGCCGCCGTGCGACGCGCCGCCGCGCCGGGCACTTCGCCGAAGCCGAAGGACTTGTTGATTCTCAGGTTGACGGTGAACTGACCCGGACTGCGACCGTAGTTGCGCGGGATGAGTTCCGCGCCGAGCGCGGGATTGAGGTCGAAGTCGCCGAAGGGCGTCCGCTTCAAATCCGCGTTGAGCGTCGAGGCGGTAGCGAACGCGGGGCGGTCGTTAAACTGCGTGTCGCCGTTGTTATCCCGCCCGGTCGTGATGTTGAAAGGTGCGCCCGTCGAGGCGAAGACGAGCGGGTTGAGACGGATACCCCACGGCGCGGAGATCGAGCCGCCGAGGAAGAAACGATGGCGAACGTCCAGAGCCGAACGCCCGTACTCCGCGCTCAGGTCGTAGTTGTCGGCAGGGAAAGTGCCCGCGCCGTCGGTGTCGCTGTTCGCCCTGCCGAGCGTGTAGTTGGCGAAGATCGAGAAGTTCGGGTTGAAACGCGTGTTGGCGTTGACGATCAACTGGTTCTGGTTGAGGATGCCGCTTGACTCGTACTGAAAGATGTTGCCGCGCGCGTCGCCGAACGGGCGCACGCCGTTGATCGGCGCGTTGATGTTGCGCGTGCGCAGCAGGTGGAGCGTGCGCGTGTTGACGAAACTCGCCGTCACCGTGATACGACCGGGCAGCAGACGCTCGACGCTGGCCGTTGACTGGATCGTGTAGGGCGATTGCACGTCGGGCGCGATGATGCGCGTCGTCTGCGGGACGGCGAACTCGTTCAACTGCTCGACGGTCGGCACGTTCGGATAATTGCTCAGGATGCTGCGCGCCTGATTCGCGCGCGCCGAAAGGTCGTCCTCCGCGGGCGCGATGATGATGAACTGCTGCTGGTTTTCGCCGTTGAAACGGTTGGCTTGCAGCGTGAAGTTTTCGCCGAAGCGCGTGTAGAAGATGCCGAAGCCGCCGCGTATGACGGTCTTCGGTTGGCTCGCGCCTGCGCCGGGCGAATAGGCGAAAGAGAGACGCGGGGCGAAGTTGAGATTGCTGCTGATGTTCGTCTGCGCCTCGTAGCGCAAGCCCGCGCTCAACGTGAAGTTTTTGCGCACGCGCCAGTCGTCCTGAATGAACGCGCCGAAGTCCACCTGACTGACGCCGACTCTAGGGTTGCCGCCGCTGATGGTGAACTGCGTCGGGAGCGCGCCGCGCGCTTGAAGTTCGGCGGGCGTCAGGCATTGTGCCGGAGACTGCTGACATTGAGCCTGTTGGTCCTGAAAGATTTGCGTGCGACGGAAGCGTTCGATGCTGGTGATGTTCAGAAACACCGGCTGCACTTGACCCGTGGAGGGTGAAGTCTCGAAGACGATCTCGTTGCTGCCGTCGAGGAGCGGCGCGATGCCGCCCCCGAAGGTGAACGCGCCGTTAAAGCCCGACTGCGTGATGTCCGTGGTGTTGATGCCGCGCACGCGCGCCCCGGCCTTCAGCGAGTGGAGGCCGAGCGTGAACGAGGTGTAATTCGACAACTCGTAGCGCGTGTCCCTGTCTGTGGAGAGGCCGTTCTGCGCGCCGCCGCCCGTGAAGGCATCGCGCACGCTGATGACGGGCGCGGAGATGTCGCCGCCCGATTCGCTCGAACGGCGCAGGAACTGGAAGCGCGTCTCGTTGATCACGGTCGGGCTGAGAATGGCCGTCTCGGTGATTTGGAAAGTGTGGTCGGTGTTCTCGCGGCTGAAGGTGCGGTTCACGTTGAAGTAAGGGTCAACGTCGAGCGAAAACTCGCTGACGCCGAGGTTGTCCGTGTGCGCTTTGGAAAAACTGTAACGCGCGACGAGCGTGTTCGTCGGGTTCAACTGGTAGTCGAGGCGCGGGCTGAAAGTGGTGCGGCGCGTCGGCACGACGAGCGTGCGGTTGATATTGACGAGGTCGAGCGTGCCGGGTTCGATGAGTTGCGCGTTGATGATCGAGTTGCCGTCCGACTCGCGGCGGTCGAAATCGACGAAGAAGGACGACTTTCGTTTCTGGATCGGGCCGCTCAGGTTGCCGCCGTAGCTGCGCAGTTGGAAGGGCGCGCGGCGGTCTGCGAACGGGTCGCGCGAGTTGAGGCTCTCGTCGCCGAAGTTGAAATAAGTTTGCCCGCGCAGTTTGTCCGTGCCGGGGCGCGTCAGGATTTCGACGCGGCCAAAGCCGAGACGGTCGAACTCGGCGGAGAAGGGATTCTGGTTGATGCGAATCTCGCGGATCGACTCTTTCGGCGGGATGCGCCCGCCCGTGAAACCGTCTATGAAAATCTGCCCGCCTTCCGGTCCGGCGGAAGGTCCGGCGAGAGCTTGCAGGGCGGCGGCGAGGTCGTCCGGGTCGTCGGGCAAAGCGTCGAGGTCTGTGCCTTTGAGGACGAGCGCGCTCTGGTTGTTCTCGGCCTCGGTGCTGACGGGCGACTCCGCCGCGACGGTCACGTCCTCCTGTTCGAGCATCACGCTCAACTTGATGTCGAGCGATTCGCGGCGACCGGCGGTGACGATCACTTCCGTGTTTTGATAGACGCCGAACCCGGTCGTCGTCGCGCGCACGGTGTAAGTGCCCGGCGCGAGGTTGGTGAACGTGTAGACGCCGTCGTCGTTCGTCGTCGCGGTCTTTTCCGCGCCCGCCGCGTCAACGAGCGTGACGGTCGCGCCGACGACGATGCCGCCGAACTCGTCCGAGATCGTCCCGCGCAAACTGCCCGTGCCCTGCGCCGCGACAAACGACGCCGTGAGCGCGAAGGCCAGCAGCAAATTCAACCCGCGTATGATGTAGCTCGATGATAAATTCATGTTTTCTTATTATTGGGGAGACTTTTCGCCTAAATTTTCCCTGCTTTTCTTTCAGACCAAGAATAAAGACGGGCGAGATGTCACTCAGGTTACACCGCGCCCGCCTTTATTTTTAAACGTTTACGGAAGGCCGATGCCGAGATCGATGCCGCCCGGCAAGCCCAAATCCTGACCGCCTCCGATGTTTGGCCGCGACGTTGCGGCGGGCATGGCGTTGATGATGGCGTCGATTCCGGCGACGAGCGCGATGGCCGTCAGGCGCGTCGGGTCTGCGCCCGCCGTGCTGGAGACGACGATCATGTCGCCCGGCTTCAACTCGGCCAGCGTCGTCTGCGGCATGCGCTCAAGCATCTCCTGCGGGTCGAAGCCGCGACCGCCGCCGCCCATCCGGCGTTGACCACCGCCACCGCCGCCGCCGCGCGCGCCTTCCGCTCCCGGCGCGCCGCCCGCTGTTTGAGGAGGCCCGCCCGCGCCGCCCGGTCTGCCGCCTCCGTTAGCCCCGCCGCCCGCCGCGCGCTGCGCCATGAACTGCGCCATCATCGGCGGTAGACGGCGGAGGTTCGAGTCGCTGTTGACGATGATGGTGAGCGCCTTGTTGTCCTGCGTCTTGATCTTGATCTGATTGGCCGCCGCATCTACCGCCGTGACCGTGCCGACGAGTTGGCGGAACGAACCGGAGACGATCTCTTCGGGTGTGAAACGCGCGCCGTCCGCGCTCTTTTCGCCGAGCGCGCGCAGGCGATCCCCGATCTTCACCTCCGCGAAGCTGCTCGACTTGGCATCCGCGAACTTCACCGAGTCGGGCGCATAACGACGAAACAACACCTTCTCGCCCGCCGCCTCTACGACCATAGGCTTCATTCCTTCGGGCGTGGCGGCTGACACCGTGATCTCTTTCGTCGCGGGATTGACGGCGGTGACTGTGCCGAGGATGCCGCGTCGCTGCCACTCGGCGCGGTCGAGTTCGTGCTTCTGCGCGATGTCCTCTTTGGTCGCCACGATCACGACGCGCGCCGGAACCGTCTTTTGGTCGTCCGAAACCTTGCCGAGCACCACCAACCTGTTGCCGACGCCGACGTCGGCCAGAGAGATTTTGGTCATGTCCGCCGGAGTGATCGTGCCCTTCGCGGCGCGCGCCAACGCGTCGGAATTAACGCGGTAATAGACGGTCGCCGCGTTGAGCACGACGTTGACCGGGGCACTACTGCCGTCCACTTTGAGCGTGATGTTGAGAGCCGCAGGGTCAATCGCCGTCACGTCGCCGAGGACGCGGTTGGGTGAAATGGCGGGATTCGTCTGGCCTCCGGCGGCGGGGGTTTGTCCGAACGTGCCGTGCGCGCCCGTCGTGCAGGCGAGCGCGGCGAAGGCGAAGGTCAAAAGGTGCTTTTTCATCTTGATGCTCTCTCGGTCGTGGATCAAAGGTTAGTCGGAACGTTTAAAATTCTACGCCGCGACGGCGAAATGGTTGTCGTCTCCGGCATACGAAATCGTACTGTGCGAAATCGCCGTTCGGAAATTGCTGACGACGAGTGTTTCGGGGGATGGAGAGAGGGCGCGCTTCGCGCAGCAAGACTTAGACGCGCGGCGGCCTCGTTTAGTCGCCTCCGGTGGCGAACAAATTCAGGGGAATGAAGGATGAAGAGTAGTGTGTAATGCGGGCGAGATCAAGCGCGTGGGGGCGTTTTCCAGCCGATGCGATAACGCACCGTGAGCGCCAGTCCGAGGCTCGTGACGACCAGCGCGGCGACGGCGAGCGCCCACACGTAAGGCAGCGATAGGACGACCGCCCAGAAGGCCGCGCCGATCAGGAGCGCGATTGATTCGGAACGCTGTTCTTCACGCAGCAGGAGACGCTGCAACCAGCGACCCGTCGCCGCGTGAATCGCCACGCGCCCGAAGAGATAGGCCACGAGCAGCAACAGGATCGAGAGAGCGCCGACGAAGAGGCCGAGCACGGGCGGCAAGACGTGCAGCGCGACGGGCACGCCGAACGAGAGCACGAAGGCGGCGAGCAACCCGATGACGGCGACGCGCAAGCTCGTCAACTGTAGACGCGTCGCGGCGCGGCTGATCGCTCCGGGCGTCGCGGCGGTCAAGCCCAGAGAGATGATGAACCAGAAGAGGATCGAGAGAACGCGCAGGCCGAGCGAGGCGACCGTCCATTTCGGTTCGAGCAGCGACGCCGGGTTGCGGCCCAACTCGCGCAACTCCTCTTCGTAGCCCGCGAACATGATCGTCTTCGTCTCCGGGTCGCGCCCCGGTGCGGTCTTGCCGTGATGGTACGCGCCGCCGATGACGAGCACGTCGCCGCCGATGTATGAGTTTTCGTGCTGCGTGATCGTGCCGCCGATCACGCCGACATCGCCCTCGACGCGCCCATGCCCCTCTACGATCACGTCGCCGCCGAAGGCCATCACGCCGTGCCTGACCCTCCCGCGCACGATAACCGAGCGACCCATCCCGAACACGTCCTGCGTATCCTCGCCCTCCACGATCAGCGTCGTCGGATCGTTCTCGGCCACGCGGACGGAAGGCGTGCGCGCCGACGCCGCGACCACCGCGCACAGCAGCGCGCAGAGCATCGCGACCGCCCGCGCGAGCGAGCGTATGGAGGGGAGCGTCAAGGCCGGTTGAGAGATAAAGGAAGTCACATCTGTTATCGCGTCCGCAGTTGCGGCCAGGCGAACAAGGTCAGAGGTGTTACGTAAAAAGCGTGCGGAGAGTTTTCGCGGGCGGAGAATTTTCGAGACGGGGGCGCGCTGCCTAGTCGGGGAGACGGGGCGTGCGATGATAGCGACCGATGAGCCGGAACAACAGGGCGACCGCGACAGCGAACATGACGTATGCGCCGACGCTTATCGCGCCCGGCTCCTCCAACATTTGCCCGCCGAGCACGCGCAACGTGATGGCGACGCCCGCTGCCGCTTCCGCGATGGCGGTCGCCGCCATGTCGAGCATCGTCTCGGCCACGCCCGCGACGGCGCGCAAGGGGGCGAACAGTTCGTCCCAAGCCTGCCAGCCGAGCAGCGCGAATGAGAGCGCGGCCAGCCCGACGCTGACAAGGACGGCGCGCTTGCGCTCCGAACGATGACGCACGCTGCTCATGTCCGACTGCGCGCGCGCTTTAACGATCTGGGTGAAATTATCGGGGAGTTGAATTTGCTTGTGCGCGTCGCCGAAGGCCGCGTCGAGAACGCAGAGCAGACGCCTCTGTTCGCGCAGGGCGGTCGCGCAGGGCGTGCAGGTCTTGGTGTGTTGCTCGAAGCGTGTGCCCGCGTCGTCGTCCAGTTCGCCGTCCAGATACGCGGCCACGTCCAGACACGGGCTGGCCGGGTCGGTTTCGGTGGCCTCGATGACCTCGATAGTGGCGGCTGTCGGCATTCGTTCGCTCACGATTCGGTGTTCGCTTCCCTGTCTCTAAATGCCCGTGATGCCGCGCTCGACGAGCGGCGTGCGCATCGCTTCGCGGGCGCGGAAGATGCGGTTCTTGACCGTGCCGAGCGGAAGCCCGGTCACTTCGGCGATCTCGTCGTAGCTGAGATCGTGTGCGTGGCGCAGCACGATCAACTCGCGGTAACTGGCCGGGAGCGACCCGATCACGTCCTCGATCTCGGCGCGACGCTCGGCGCGCACGCTCTCTTCTTCGGGCGTCGGCGCGCCGCTGGCGAAAGGCTTCTCGTAGGTGTCGCCCTCGGGCGTCGCCACTTCGAGTTCCTGTTCGCGCGTCGAGTGGCGGCGCAGGTGGTCAATCGCCGTGTTGTGCGCGATGCGATAAATCCACGTCGAGAACTTGTATTCGGGGCGGTAGCGCGCGAGCGACCCGTAGACCTTGATGAACACTTCCTGCGTCAGGTCGAGCGCGGACTCGTAATTGCCCGTCATGCGATAGACGTAGGAGACGAGCGGACGCTGGTAGCGGCGCACGAGTTCCTCGAAACTGTCGTCGCGACCGGCGATGGCGCGCGTCACCAATTCGCAATCGGCCACGGCTGCAAACTTTTGGATTGTGGGGGAAGCTACGCTCATAACTCTTATAATGCGTCTTTACGTTCGCGCAAAAGCGAAAGTTTCATGACTCGGGCCGGGAGGCAGAGCGTCGGCCAGTGGCCGGGGCGTCAACTCAGCGAATGCTCCGCGCAAAACGCCCTGATCTCTTTCGGCGAGCGCAGGTGAAAGACCGGTTTCGCGGGGGCGTATCGCTCGATCATCTTCCGGTTCGTGGGCGTGAAGTTTCGATGCACCCACCACATGAATTTCGCGATCTTAACGGTGTCGCGCACCAGAGGGGTCTGCTCGGGGAAACCGGCGGGCGTGCGGAACACGGTCAAAAAGTTTCGCCGCGCCGTCCAATAGTAATGCCGCCAGATGGCGTGGTCGATCAGGATGATGGTGTCGGCGGCTTCGAGGCGGCGCAGGTACGTCGGGAACGTGCCGAACCCGTCTATGATCCAACTGTCGCGGGCGATGATCTCGTCGTGAGTTCGCTCGAACTCTTCGTCCGCGACGGCGACGCCGCCGGGTTTCCATTGAAGCAGATCAACCGAGTAGAGCGGAACGCCCGTCCGCGCCGAGAGCTTCGCGCCGAGCGTGGACTTCCCGCCGCCCGCGTTCCCCAGCAAAGCCACCTTCCTCATTTTTCAACTACCCTTAAACACGACCGCCCCGGCGCATCAGGCCCACGCGAGCGCGGCCAGACCGGCGGGGGCGGCGATGGCGTCGAAGTCGAGTTCGTTGGACGGGAACGCGAGGCGCACGTCGGCGGCGGTGACGAGGCGCGGGCGCGTGTTGAGCGTCTCTTCGATGATCGCGCTCGCTTCCGCGTGCTCGATGCCGTCTCCGGCGATCATCATCCGCCCGATGGTGTCGGCGGCAGCGGGGGGCGCGTCCGGGTCGAGCGCGGGCGTCTGCACGCGGTCGCGGTAGAAGAGTAGGAAGCGGTAGAGTTCGTCCACGCGGTCTTCCGCCTCGCAGACGATGCTGCGCACGAGCAGCGGTTGAGCGTTGCGCAGGAGGACAGCCGTGAAGCCTTCGTGGTGCGTGCTGACAAGGAGCGAGTCGGAGGCCGTGGCCGTCGTGGCGGCGCGCTCGCGCATCAACCACCAAACCTCGCCCATGTGGCGCGGCAGGATCAGACCCGCCTGCCAGCCGAGCGCGGCCAACGTCGCCTCGTACTCGGCGAGGACGGAGAGACGCACAGCCGTCGCAAGGTAGCGCGGGCGACCCTGCGCGTCCGGGCGCAGACGCTCGCGCGCAACGCGCAACTCCTCGACCGGCGTGCCGAAGCCGCGTTCGGTCTTCCAACGCAACATCTCCTCTGTCTCGGCGCGCGTGGCCGCTCCGCCTTCCATCGTCAGGATCGTCGTGCGCGTCGCGGCCTCCGGCAAGGCCACAGACCAACGCTTGCGCTTCTGCATCCCCGCGCTCGCCGCGAGTCCCTGCAAGATGGCGGCCAACTCGCCCACGTCGGCCACGTTCGGCTCGTCGAAATTCGGGCGCACCAGGTCCTCGGCCAGCGGCACGTAACCCGCGCGCCGCACCAGCAGCGTTCCGTCGCGCCTGCGGTCCAGCGAGACGACCGCCACGCCCTCGCCCGTCAAACCCAAAGCGGACGAAGGCAGTCGCGGTTTAATCAATCTGGAAAAAGAGTTCATAAGAATTAGTGAATCGTGAATCGTAAATCGTGAATAGAGAAGACCCGTTCTTTCTATTCACGATTGACGATTCACGATTCACGGTTTTTCGCTACCATTCGCTGTAGGGTGTGCCTTCGGTTGAGAGGTCGCCGGAGGAACTGCGCACGTCTACGACGCCCTGCCCGCCTTCCGCCGAGTTGGCGTCCTGCCCCATGATGATGTTCCAATCTTTCTGTCCCGTGATCGGGTCGACGGGAACCTCGCGTAGATAACCGGAAGTGGCGAGGTCGTCAAGCGACTGCGGAAGTTGTCCCTTGTCGGCGGCGTACTGGTCGAGCAGTTTGCGCATCTGCGCGAGGTCGTCCCTCAACACCGACTCGCGCGCCTGCAAGACCGTCTTCTGATACTGCGGGAGCACGATGATGGCGAGAATGATGATGATCGAGATGACGATCATCAATTCGAGCAGCGTGAAACCGGATTGGCGCAACGACGAAGAACGCACGCGCGAAAGCGCGGCGACGCGGCGACGAAAGCCTTCGAGCGGCGAGCGTTGAGAAGCGAGCGGCGCAACGTCCCGGCGTCCGGCTCTCTCCCCGCTGCTCAATGCTTTCTGTTCACTGCCCACTGTTTTTTCCATTTTACCAATCACTGTATTTCTGCCCGTTGAGCGCGGTGTCCTGCGATTTCGAGTAAACGTCGAAGACGTTTTCGCCGCCCCACGAACCGGAGTCCGGCGAGTCGTAAGAGGAACGCATCCCCCACTCGGCCCTGCCCGTCATCGGATCGACGGGAATCTTGCGCAGGTAAATTTTAGTCTTGGTGGCGAGCACGCCGCCGCTGCCGAGTTCCGGCAGTTTGCCGTCTGCGCTCGCGCCGGGGATCGGCGGCTGGCGCGGGGCGACGCTCACGCCTTCCACCAGAGTTTCGAGTTTCGGCGGGAAGCGGTCCGGGTTGTCCACGCCGAAGAGCGTCTTGTCGGCAATCGCCACTTTGCTGCGCGGGTCGGGGGGCACACCGGCAGCGCCGCCCGGAGCGGCGGGCTGTCCCGGCACGACCGGAACGCCGCCCGTCGGCGCGCCCGGCATCGCTTGATCAAGATAAGGACTGTTCAGGGCGTCGCGGTTGAACTGCTTGATCGCCTCGCGCATCTCGCGCAGAGAATCGCGGAGTTGCTGTTCACGCTGCCGCTTGACGGCGGTCTTGACCATCGGGATCACGCCCATCGAGAGAATGGCGAGAACCGTCATCGTGATGACGAGTTCGATGAGCGTCCATCCACGCTCGGAGCGGCGCGGCGCGAGGGCAAAGGCGCGCGGGACGCGAAAGGCGAATCGTCCCGCCTCGCCTTTCACCTTAATCCTTACACGCTTTCCCATACCCTCGCCCATAGTCTCGACATCCTTACGACTCGCGCCGTTATTGCTTCACGGTGAGACGCGTGTGTGACAGTTGCGTCGCCACGTTCTGCCCGGCGACGGACATGAGATGAACGCCAGCCTGATCGAGCGTCAGGTCGCTTTCGCCCACGGCGACCGCCTCGATCTCGACGAACAGCAAAACGCCCATGCCGTTGATCGGCGTGTTCGCGGCGGGCGCGATGAGCGCGAGCAGAGAGCCGCGCGGGTCGATTGAAGGCGTGATGGTCGGCAGCAACTCTTTCGTCTCGCCGAAGAGACTGCCGTGCGTCACGCTGCGGACGGCGACGACGCGCGGGTCGAACCTGAGCGTCGCGGCGGCGAGTCCGAGCGGCGTCGAGGTCTTGACGAGCAGCATCAGACGCTGCTTCTCGCCGACGCGCATCTCCTTCTGACCGGACAGAACGTAGAGCAGCGTGCCGCCCTCCGTCATGGCCGCGAGCGGCGCGGGCGAGTTGGTAGTGGTAGTTGCCGCCGGAGTCGTGGCGGCGGGCGTCGTCGCGGGTTTCTCAACTGCGGTTTTCTCGACCGGAGGAACCGGCGTCGCATTCGTCGTCAACGTCGCGCCCGTCGTCTCGACGGCTTTTGGCTTGACGTTCGCGGCGGGCACGGGTGCGAGGTTCGCACCGGAATTCGAGACGGGGACGAACGCCGCCGCTGGACCTGCGCCGTTTGTGACGGCGGGCGCGGGTTGTTTGGCCGCGTCCGTGCTGACCGCGCCCGTAGACGCGTTGGTGTTATTGACGGTGGCAGTGTTGTTGCCGTTGATGGTTGGCGCGTCGGGCGTCGCCGCGCCCATGAGAGCTTTCGGCGCGGGCGCGTAGGCGTGTTGCATGTCCGCCGTCGCAGCCGTCGTCGTTGTCGGCGTCTCTGCGGCCTTCACGGGTGCGGGCGCGGGGGGCATCTGGATCGCAACGTCTCTCGGGAGTTGGCGCGCGGCGGCGAGTTGATCCTCGCGGTCGGCCTGCACGAGCAGGGCTTCGAGCGATTCGGAGACGGGCGCTTGCAGCGTGCCGCTCGGACGCTGTTCGAGATCGGCGGGCACGACGGTCGGCGCACGCAACACGCGCGGCGTCACGGTGATGACGATGTCGGAGTTGATGTCGTTGCGCGTCGGCGTGCTGAAGAGACGACCGAGCACGGGAATCAGACCGAGCAGCGGCACGCCGCGTCGGCCTTCGGAGTGCTTATCCTGCGCGACGCTGGCGATCATCATCGTGCGATTGTTCGGGATGCGCGCCATGCCGCTCACGTTGCGCTGGCTGAAGGTCGGCGTCAGGTTCGACGCGCCGCCGATCACGTCGTTCGACTCGATCTCCATCTTCACCTGCACGTCCAGATTCGGGAAGACCTGCGGCGTGAACTTCAAGATCAAACCCGTGTCCTGATACTGGATGACCGGGAAGCCCGTGCCGCCAAACAGACCGGAGTTGACGCCCGCCTGCTGTCCCGCCTGATTCGTCGTGCCGATGGCGGAACCGAAGGGCGACACCTGCGCCGTCTGCACGGGGACTTTCTGGCCGATGCGCGTGGTTGACTGTTCGCTGTCGAAAGCGTGTACCTGCGTGGCGGCGAGCAGGCGCGTGTTGTCCTTCGCCTGAAAGGCCGTGATGGTGGTGGAGGGCAACAGGAACGCGCCGCCGAGAACGGTGGCCGCCGTGGCGGCGATAGCGCCGCCCTTGCTGGGGTCTTTGTTGCCGCCGGTGGTCGTGTCGGTCGTGGTGGTCGTGCCGAAACGCTCTTTGCCGCCGCCGAACAGGAATGAGGTCGGGAGCAGCCCGCCGAGGTTGCCGAGCGTGGCGTCCGTACCGAGTTGGTTGCCGAGTTGCAAGAGGTTCGAGCGCGAGACTTCGTAGATGTTCACGTCCATCACGACTTCGGCGCGATCCTTGTCAATGGCTTGCAGCAGTTCGGCAATGAGACGGATGTTCTCCGGCGTGTCGCGCACGGTGATGGAGTTGGTGGCCTTGTTCGGCGTCACCTGCGGCTGTCGCCCGGCGGTCGGCGGCAGACTGGACTGGATCAGCGAGCGCGCATCGTTCGGGTCGATGTTCGATAGGTAGAACGTGCGCAGGACGAGTTGCTGGTACTGGCCGCGCTTCGACTGATCGGCGACGATGATCGTGCGCCGGTCGAGTTTCTGGAAAAAGAGATTTTGCGAAAGAAAGATGTGGTCGAGCGCGCGCGCCGTGGTCACGTCCTTGAGATTGACGTTGACGGTGCGACCTTTCGGAAAGTCGCGGTCGAAGAGAACGTTGAGACTGAGTTCGTCGCCGAGTTTGCGGATGAAGCCTTCGAGGTCGCCGTTGTAGTTGATGACGCGAAGTTGCTCGGAGCGCGTCGGCGGCAAAGCGAGCGAGGGGTCTTGCGAGGGGCGTTGTTGCATGCCTGCTGTGTGCGACGCCGCGCCGTTGAAGGAGGTCGGGACGATGGCCGAGCCGGTGCTGGGCGTGCCGTTCAGGCGGTTGGCGTCGTTGCCGTTCATGTTCGCCGGGTCGCGCCCTTCTTTCTCGCGTTGGAGTCGCAGCATGCGATTCATCTCGGAGACGGCGAGTTCGTTGATCGGATCGTAGCCGACGGCCTGACGATAGGCGTTATATGCGCCCGTGAAGTCGCCCTGCTCGGCCAGCGTGCGTCCCTGCTCCATGAACCGCTGCGAGGCGTTGAAGATGGCGCGGCGGTAGTGGAGTTGGTACTCGATGTCGGACGGGTTGGCGGCGACGGCGAGCGCAAACTCCTGCGCCGCGCGCTCCCACTGCATCGCCCGCTCCTGTTCCAGCCCGCGCCGGTAATTCTTTTCGCCCTTCTTCGCCAGCACCGCGACCGGGGCAGCCAGCAGACACAACATCAGGACGAGCGAAGCGTAGGCACGCACACTAACTGTTAATTTCATTTCGATCCTCAAAAAAATAAATCGGCTTTCGATCAGGGTTTGCGACGGTCAGCGCGACCGGGCGAGGCCAGCCGCCTGAAGCATTTAAACGTCGGGCGCGATAGACTGTTCCAAAAAGACTTGAAAAGCAGTGAGCCGAAAGAAAGGCGTTTTTAACTGCTCACTGCTTGCTGCTCACTGCTCACTTTTTCACTCGTCCCGTTCCCGTTCAGGACCACCTCTTCGACGAACGTGGCGCGGTTGATCTCGTGCAGCGTCGAGACGCCGGACAAAACCTTCTTGAGCGCGGACTCGCGCAGAGAAGCCAGCCCTTCCTGCTCGGCGGCGCGGCGAACTTCCGAACCGGGGCGGCGTTCGATGATCATCTCGCGGATGTTGTCCGAGAGGTTGAGCAGTTCGTGGATGGCGGTGCGACCACGATAGCCCGTGTGGTTGCAGGCGTCGCAGCCGACGCTCATGTAAAACTGGCGGTCGCGGTATTCGGCGGGCTTCAACCCCGACTCGATCAACTCGTCGTCCGTCGGGTGATATGACCGCTTGCACACGTCGCAGAGCATGCGGATCAGGCGTTGCGCGAGCACGCAGTTGAGAGACGAGACGAAATTATACGGCTCGACGCCCATGTTCAGAAAACGCCCGATCACGTCGATAACGTTGTTGGCGTGGACGGTCGTAAACACGAGATGCCCGGTGAGCGCGGACTGGATGGCGATCTGCGCCGTCTCGTTGTCGCGGATTTCGCCGACCATGATCTTGTCCGGGTCGTGACGCAAGATCGAGCGCAGGCCGCGCGCGAACGTCAGCCCCTTTTTCTCGTTGACGGGAATCTGCGTGATGCCGTGCAACTGGTATTCAACCGGGTCTTCAATCGTGATGATCTTGTCTTCTTCGTTCCTGATCTCGTTCAAGGCCGCGTAGAGCGTGGTCGTCTTGCCGGAACCCGTCGGGCCGGTGACGAGCACCATGCCGTAAGGCTCCGCGATGTAGCGACGGAAGTTGCGCAGATCGTTTACGTCGAAGCCGACTACGTCGAGACGCAAATCTTTGAACTCTTCGTTGATCTGCTCCTTGTCGAGAATGCGAATCACGGCGTCTTCGCCGTGGACGGTCGGCATGATCGAGACGCGGAAATCGACGGTGCGCCCCTTGTAGCGGACGCGGAAGCGACCGTCCTGCGGCACGCGCCGTTCGGCGATGTCGAGTTCGGACATGACCTTGATGCGTGAGATGAGCGTCTGGTGATAGGCGAGGTCAATCGGGTCAACTTTGGCATAGAGCGCGCCGTCGATGCGGTATTTGACCTGCACCTCGGTGTCGCGCGTCTCGATGTGGATGTCGGAGGCGCGCGATTCCATCGCGTTGAAGACGATGGTGTCCACCAGCTTGATGATCGGCGACATGTCGCTGTCGGTCGCCAGCCGGTCGAGGTCTAAGACCTCGTCGCCGTGCTCGGTTTCCTTGACGAGCGAGATGCGGAAATTTGAGGTCGCCTCTTGCAGGACGCGCTGCGTGGCGTCGCCCTTTTTGAGCACCACGTCAATCGCCCCGGCGGTCGCCACGTGCGGCACGATGCGTGCGCGCAGGGCTTGAGCGAGTTCGTCGAGGCGTTCGAGGTCGGACGGGTCGGCCATCGCCACGTGAAAGCGACGCCCCTCGCGCCTGAGCGGCACGAACTGGTGGCGCAACATCAGGTCGACGGGAATCTCGCCGAGGAGCGCGTAATCGATGGGCGAATCGCCTTCGGGCGGGAGCAGATCGATGTAGGGCAGACGGTAGCGGCGCGCGAGTTCCTGCGCGGCGCGGACTTCGGGCGGGAGCGACGCGGCGGCTATCGGGTCGTCTTTAAACCCGTCGCCGCGCGGCCTGTCGCCGCCCGCGCCATCGGGGCGGACGAGCGTCGTCTCGCCTTCTTCGCGCGCGAGCGTTTCATCGAGAGTGGTATTCATTGCGCTTGAAAATTCTTCCGCTGCCAAACTTCGTGTCCTGTTTCAGATGCGGGAAATGGGCTGGGGGATTGCCCGCCGTCAACGCCCGGCGTGCGCTCCTGAGACGTTTGAGATGGATTGGATGATCGGGAGGTAAATTGCCAGCAAAATCGTGATGACGACCCCACCCATCACGAGCAGAATCGCAGGTTCGAGCACGGTCGTCAACTGCTCAAGCCTGACCTCCGACTCGGCGTCGTAGAAGGTCGCCACCTCATCCAACATCTCGCGCAAACTGCCCGAACGCTCGCCCACGCCGATCATGTCCAGCCCCAATTCCGGTATCCAGTTCGCGGCCTCCAAGCTCTCCGTGAACGAACGCCCTTCCCTGATCATCGGCAGGATGCCGGTCGAGCGGGCGCGCAGTTCTTTGTTCGTGATGGCCTCGGCGGCGATCTCCCACGATTCGACGAGCGTGATGCCGCCCGCGAGCAGAGTAGAGAGCGAGCGCGTCACCTGCGCGACCGAGAGTTGGATGACGAGTTGACCGGCAATCGGGATTTTCAACACCGTGCGGTCGATAGACATGCGCCCCTGCGGCGTCTTCGACCAGAACCAGAACGCGACGACGCTGATCACGACGAGCGGGCCGAACCACCAGATATTCGCCGCCATCCAGTTCGAGATGCTGACCACGACGAGCGTGATCGCCGGGAGATTGCGCCCGAAGCCCTCGAAGAGTCGCGCCATGCGCGGCACGACGTAGGTCGTCAAAAACGTCACCATGCCGAACGAGGCGACGAGCAGAAAGAGCGGGTAGGCGAGCGCGCCGCGAATCTTGCGCCTGATCTCCACGCCGCGTCGCATGTAGGCGTTGTAACGGTTCAACACCTCGTCGAGCGCGCCCGAACGCTCGCCCGCGAGAATGGACGCGGTATAAATTCTGGGGAAGATCGACCCCTGTTCGGCAAAAGCCGAAGAGAGCGCCATGCCGCCGCGAATCTTATCTTCAACGTCGCCGAGCATCCCGCGCAGGCGTGCGCTCGACGCGCGGCGGCGGAGCATGCCGATGGATTGCAAGATCGGGATGCCCGCGCGCAGGAGCGCGGCGAGTTGCTGGTTAAACAGGAGGAAGTCGCCCGCCTTGATGCGGGGCGTAGTTCCGCCCTTGCCGCCGCGCGTCAAGGCGGCGATGCCGCGTGTCCTCGGCGGCGTCACGCTAAAGACGCGGAAGCCCTCGCTCTCAAGGCGCACGCGCGCCTCGGCCACGCCCACGGCTTCAATCGTGCGCGTCACCACCTCGCCCGCAGGCGTCCCTAAACGACAAATAAACTCGGCCATCGGTTTTTTATTGATGCCATGATGTCATGGCTGGCGAAATCAACGGCTAAACGGGGTGACGAGTATAACACGCGCCCCGTCCCAAGCTCACGCGCCCGCCGCACGCGACTCAGGCCAGTGTTTACACGCCCGCCGGTCAATAAAGTTGCATGATCACGTCGCCCGTCCGTCCGATATTTTTCTTGACACCCGCCCCGGACGGGCATAGCGTTTCGCCGCCTCGTTTCCCCGCTAACGCGAGGCATCACCCCGTCAGCCTCACAACTTGAATCAACGGGAAGGAGCATCGCACCCATGCCACGACATGCTACCCGGCTATCTCTCACCTTACTGCTCGCATGCCTCTGCCTCTTCATAGTCCCTTACGTCAACGCTCAAGAGGCACGCAAATCGAGCGTCTCCCGATAGCCTTCACCAGCGAAGGTTGGGGACGTTCGTGGGCGACAAAACAAGTGCTGCCCGCCTACCCTGCCGAGGCCGTCGCGCAGAACATTCAGGGCGTGGTGGAGATTGGTATCGGTATCAACGACGACGGGCAAGTCGTTAAAGTCCGCGTGCCGCCCGCACTCGACCCGCGCTTGCGTAAGGCTGCCGTCGCCGCCGTCAAGCAGTGGGAGTTCCGCTCGTGGGAGAATAAGATGCAGCCGGGCGGATATTGCATCTTTCGGCTGACCTTCAACTTCGTCATCGAAGAGGGCGCACCGCGCGTCGAGTTATACAACCCGCCGTGGGACACCCCCGATCACAGGCGCATACGCGGCACATCCGGTCGCGACCGCAAAGAGTGGCTCAGTTGGGAAGACGCCACCGCCGACAACTAAAACTTCTCCGAGTAGAAGAACGGCTTCCTCGCTCTCGCCGTCTACGACCACACGGGCAACGGCGGCAACGACGACGGCCTGATAAACAATGCTGATGCCATCTTCTCCAACCTCGCCTCCGGCAGGACGCCAATCACAACGGCACGAGCGACGCGGGCGAGTTGCACTCACTCGCGTCGCTGCGCGTCGAATCCATCTCGCTCGACTACAAAGAGTCGAAGCGCACGGACGCACACGGCAACCGCTTCCGTCATCGCGCCAAGTTGGACGATGGACGGCGGGCGAAGGTCAACCGCTGGGCGTGGGATGTCTTCCTCGTCGCAGCCGCCCCGTAAGCGGGTTCGGCGCGTGCGGCGAAGCGTAACGCCCCGGATGTTTCCTTCGAGGCGTTACGCTTCCGCGCGCGTATCCGCCGCCCAATTCAAAAATTAAACTTTTGCGAAAACCTTATCTTGCGTGCGCGCGGCGTCGTGTCCTACAATGCGGGGCGTCCCCAGCGAAGTCCCCAGCTTCACAGTTTGAGCCACGCGCAAAAGATTTTTTTACGGCTTCAGGCATCGCTTTCGTGCGATTTCGGAATCGTAGGGCATACAAGGTTTAGCTTCGCAGGAGTTGATCCCGTCTCACTCCGCCAACTGGAGGTTTCCATGAGAGTACGGCGCCACTGTCCCGGACTCCGTTCCGCGCTTGTCTCTTCGCACGTCATCGTGTGCCTGTTGCTCGCCGTGCCCGCCGCCAACTTCGCGCAACAAAAGACCACATCGCAATCCGCAGCCGAACAACCGGCAGGCAGCACGACGCAGTCCACGCCCGCGACCGCACAACCCGTCGGCGCGCCCGTCGGGTCGGCTGCTCCCGCAGGCGCGGGCGGCGGAGCGGCTGCGACCTTCGGCGACGAGCAACTCATCGTCAACTCCGATCTCATCACCCTGAACGTCACCCTGACGGACATGTATGGCCGCTTCGTCACCGGGTTGACTAAAGAGGCTTTCTCCGTCTTCGACGACAAAGAGCCGCAGGAGATCACCTTCTTCTCCGACGACGACGCGCCCGTCAGTCTCGGCGTCATCTTCGACGTGTCGGGTTCGATGGGTAAGGAGAAGATCACTAGAGCACGCGACGCGCTCAAACACTTCATCGAGACGAGCCACGACAGCGACGAGTATTTCATGATCGGCTTCAACCACCGCTCGCAGGTCTTGATGGATAAGACGCGCGACGCCGACGCCCTGCTCACCAAGCTGACCTTCGTGCAGACCAAAGGGCAGACCGCGCTCTACGACGCCTGCTATCTCGGCGTCGAAAAGGTGACGCGCGGCTCGCATCCCAAGCGCGCGCTCCTCGTCATCAGCGACGGGCAGGACAACAGTTCGCGTTACACCTTCAGCGAACTGCGCCGCGTCCTGAAAGAGACGGATGTGCTCATCTACGCCATCGGCATCATTGACCGTGGCAACCAGAGTTCGTTCGACGTGGCCGGTCAGGCCACCCTCGACGAGTTGGCCGGTGTCTCCGGCGGGCGCGCCTTCTTCCCCGACACCGCCGCCGAGATGAACGAGATTTTCGAGCGCATCGCCATCGAACTGCGCCACCAGTATTCCATCGGCTACAAGCCGAAAAACTTCGTCAACAACGGCAAGTGGCACAAGGTCAAGGTGAAAGTCACGCCGCCGCGCGGGCTGCCGCGCCTCTTCGTGCGCACCAAAGAGGGCTACTACGCCACCACCCAGCCGCGCTAAAGCCCGCTGCGGTTGGCCGCGCCCTTTGCACGTCTGACTGGCAACGCGCGCGACGCCGGACACTTCTAAAGGTGTGAGTGGGCGCGCGACAGCAGCGGCAGCAGTCGCAGTTGCAGTTGCAGCGTCCGCCCCGGTTCTTTTTCAGCCCCAGCCGCGCGAAGCCAAATTTTTGGCTGACAGACAAGAAGCGCCCGCGAACGCGCCCGCCGAAAGCCAGCCGAAGTGGCGGACGGGAGCTTCGCCGGGCGCTTCGGCTTGTTATCGCCCGAAACGACGGGGCGCGGGCTGTAAGCCAGTTTTAGCCGCAGGAGATGACGGGATGACACACCGCAAAATTGATCTGAAAAGTCGCCGCCGCAATCCGAGCGCGCGCCTGTTGCTCTCGCTGAGTCTCGTCGCCGCGCTCGCCATCCTGAGTTTCGCCGATTCGACGACGCACGCACAGCGGACGGCGGCGGACGACTCGCGCCCGCGCCGCGTCAACGGCACGCAACAGGCGCAGCAGCCGCGACCCACGCCCGCGCAGACGCCCGCCCCGCAGTTGCAGACGCCGCGCCAGACACCCACACCATCGGCCAGCCCGTCGGCCAGCCCTGCGGAGGGGCAGGACGCGGGACAGGAAGTTGACCCCGAAGAGATCGTGAAGGTTGACACGAGTCTCGTGAACCTGAACGTGCGCGTCATCGACCGCGCGAACCGTCCCATCAACGATGTCAAGCAGGACGAGTTCAAAGTGTTCGAGGACGGCGTGCCCCAGCAGATATTCTCTTTCACGCGCGCCGAAGTGCCGATCAGCTACGGCCTCGTCGTGGACAACTCCGGCTCGATGAAGACGCAACTCGAAAAAGTGATCGACGCGACGCGCACCATCATTGAGCAGAACAAACCCGGCGACGAGACGTTTCTCCAACGCTTCATCGACAGCGAAAAGATCGAAATCCTACAGGACTTCACCCCGAACAAAGACGAGTTGATCGACGCGATGGACAAGATGTTCACCGAAGGCGGCCAGACCGCCGTGCTCGACGCCGTCTATCTCGCCGCCGAGCACGTCGGGAAACACAAAAAGGGCGATCCGCTCAACGACAGGCGTCGCCGCGCGCTCATCCTCGTCACCGACGGCGAAGACCGCAGCAGTTTTTACAATCAGGCGAAACTCTTCGAGTTTCTGCGCGAGAACGACGTGCAGATTTACGTCATCGGCTTCGTCAACGAACTCGATTCGGAGGGCGGCATCATCCGCAAAAGTCAGAAGGACAAGGCCGTCAACCTGCTCAACAAACTCGCCACCGAGACGGGCGGGCGCGCCTTCTATCCCACGTCGCTCGGCGAACTTCCCGGCATCGCCGACGAGATCACGCGCGATCTGCGCACGCAGTACGTCGTCAGCTACAGCCCGACCAACAAACGGCGCGACGGCACGTTTCGCAAAGTGAACGTCCGCATCGAAGACTCCGGCAAACGCGACAAGCGCATCGCCATCACGCGCCCCGGCTACACAGCCCCGCGCGGCGGCGGCAACAGCGCGCCCGCACCGACGCCCGCCCGCACGACTTCGACCTCAAGCAAGCAGCCGTAAACATAAAAACGATGAACGCGAAACGATGAACGCGGAATGAAAGCAACTTGTCTTTCATTCCGCGTTCATCGTTTCGCGTTCATCGTTTTCGCTTCTATTCCACCGTCGGCATCAACGAGATTTGCCACGCGATGAAGGCGATGAAGATGAGCATTGCGCCGACGATCACGATCACGACCGGCTCGATGTCCCAGAATCTCCCGGCGCGCGATTCGGTGAACTCTGTCGGGAGATTCAAATGAGCCGTGTCGACGATGAGCGCGCCCTGCTCCTGAATCAGGGTGCTTCCGTTCTTACCCGCGCCGTTCCCGCCCTGACGTTGGGCGGCGCGCTTGTCCTGTTCTTCGAGCGGCGCGAGTTGGGCGGCGAGTTGCGCGGTGTCGCCCTTCTTCCTTTTTTTGTGGCGGTCGCGGAGCGGGTGTCTGAGCGTCATAACCATTTCACCTTTTTCAGAAACACGTAGAGTGCGAGGCCGACACCGATCATCGAGAGCAGCGAATAGACGTAGCCGTAGCGCCAGTGGAGTTCCGGCATGTAGTTGAAGTTCATCCCGTAGATTCCGGCGACCAGCGTGACGGACATCAGGATCGTCGAGATCGAAGTCAGACGCTTCATGATCTGGTTCATGCGGTTGCCGGAGACGGAGAGGTAGGCGTCCATCGTCGAACTGAGCATGTCGCGCAGGTTGTCAATCGTGTCGGAGACGCGGATGAGGTGGTCGAACACGTCCTGAAAATAGACGTGCGTCTCGCGCGGAAAGATCGGCTGCTCGCGCCTGAGCAACGTGTTGAAGACATCGCGTAGCGGCGTGATCGAGCGGCGCAGGTAGAGCAGTTTCTTCTTGATGGCGAAAATCTCTTCGATGGCCTCCGGGCGAAACTCCCCGAAGATCGAGTCTTCGAGGTCGTCCATGCGGTCGCTCACCACGTCGAGGAGCGGCAGGTAGTCGTCAACAATCGCGTCGATCAGAATGTAGGCGAGCACTCCCGAGCCTTGTTCGGCGCGATCCGTCCACTCGTGCCAGATGCGCGTGGCCGTGTCGATGGCGCGGATGGGGCGGCTGTGGACGGTGACGAGATAGTTTTTGCCGAGGAAGATGTTCAACTCGCGCAACTCCAGACGGTCGTTCACCCCGGCGAGTTCGGCCTCGTAGAGCACGATGAAATAGTAGCCGGGATACTCTTCGATCTTTGGCCGCTGGTGCTCGTTGCGGCAATCTTCAATCGAGAGGTGGTGGAAACCGAACTCTTCGGCCAACTCCTCGAAGTCGCTGCTCGTCGGGTCGGCCACGTCCGCCCAGACGATGTGATGCGGCTCGATGCGCAGTTCGCTGATGTCGGCGGCGAGGCAGTTCTCCTCGAAAGCCTTTGTCTGCGTGTTGAGACAAACCGTCGTGATCAATTTATTTTCCCTCTCACCATTCACATCGCCGAAAAACGGCCATGAGTATACCCCCGGCGGGAATTTTGCCAAGCAAATAATGAGTCCGGCCTGCTTTTACATAACTTTTACATTCGCCGCCTCCCCGGCCTGTTACGATAATCCTCGCCCCCAACATCAAACAGAGGCGAGCGAACAGTTCGAAACTTATCGACAGTTTAGCGGAGAGTGAAAAAATTATGGCAACGCAGGGCATGAGCGCGCAGCAGGTCGCCGCGCAACGCGACAGAAAAATCAACTGGGCGACGACCATCACGATGATCGTCTTTCACCTCGGCGCAATCGCCGCGCTCTTCATGTTTTCGTGGACGGCGCTCTTCGTGACGCTCGGGCTGTGGTGGATTTCCGGCAGCCTCGGCATCGGCATGGGCTACCACCGCCTGCTCACGCATCGCGGCTTCAAGACGCCGAAGTGGGTCGAGTACTTCCTGACCGTCTGCGCCACGCTCACGCTCGAAAGCGGCCCCATCCAGTGGGTCGGCACGCACCGCATCCACCACGCCCACACGGAAGGCCCCGGCGACCCGCACTCGCCCCGCGACGGCACATGGTGGGCGCACATGGGCTGGATTCTTACGGGGACGGCGCAGCAACACGACGAAGTGACGCTCCGCCGCTACGTGCCCGATTTGATGAAAGACCCCGTCCACGTCTGGTTGTCGAAGTGGTTCTTCGTGCCGGTCGTCGTGCTCGGCGTGCTGCTCTTGGTCTTCGGCGGCTGGTCGGTCTTCTTCTGGGGCATGTTCCTGCGCACCACCTTCGGCCTGCACGCGACGTGGCTCGTCAATTCCGCCACGCACCTCTGGGGCACGAAGCGTTACCAGACCGAAGACGACTCGACCAACAACTGGATCATCGCCCTCCTGACCTTCGGCGAAGGCTGGCACAACAATCATCACGCGCACCCGCGCGCCGCCCGTCACGGCTATCACTGGTATGAGATCGACGTGAACTGGTACGGCATCCGCGCCCTCCAACTGCTCGGCCTCGCGCGCGACATCAAACTTCTCCCGCGCCAGACGGACGCCAAAGCCAACGAGGACAACGACGCGGACGCGCTCTCGCAAGCAGCCTGATAAGGCACAGGGTTTAAGCGTGCAGGGTCAGGGGGAAAGGAAAAGACTTTTGTCTTCGTTCCTTTCCCCCTGACCCTTTCTCGTTGCCGTTACCCTTTACCCTTTTGCGTTCCCCGTTTCCCCTTCCTTTCCTTTCCGCCCCGCGCTTCCTTACACTGCACGCATGCGCCTTTCCGGTCGCCGTCGCAAATCCACCGCGTTTTTCATCACGCTCGGCTCGTGTCTGGTCGCGCTGGCCGTCGCACTGAACGTCGGCTGGGTTTTGCTGAACTGGCGCGAGGTGGCGATGCTCGTCCTCGGCATCATCTTCTTCAGCGTCATCATCGCCGGTCTGGTCTTGAACACCACGTTTCTCGTCCGCGAAATCCGGCGCAACGAACAGCACGACGCTTTCATCAACGCCGTCACGCACGAACTCAAAACGCCCATTGCCTCGATCCGCCTCTACCTCGAAACCTTGCAGACGCGCGACGTGGACGAACTACAGCGGCGTGAGTTTTATTCCGTCATGCTCGCCGACAGCGACCGCCTGCTCCACACCGTCGAACAGGTTTTGCGCGCCGGGCAGAGCGGCGGCGGCACGCGTTTCAAACGCAAGAGCGAACCCATCATCGACCTCGCCTCCATCGTCCGCGACTCGCTCGAACTCGCGCGCACACGCTACCCCCAACTCTCCGAAGGCGCGTTCAGCTACGCCGAGAAATTCAGAAACGGCGAACGCCCGCTCGTCCGTGGCGACTCTGACGAACTGCGCGCCGTCGTCTCGAACCTGCTCGACAACGCCGTCAAGTATTCGCCCGACGAGGTGCGCGTCTCGGTGCAGTTGATGACGATTGACGCGCGGCGGCTGGCGGTGCGCGTGCGCGATCAGGGCATCGGCATCCCGCAGGCGCAACTCAAGCGCATCTTTCGCCGCTTCTACCGCGTGCCGGGTCGCTTCATGGCGCGCTTCAAGGGCACGGGCTTGGGTCTGTTCATCGTGCAATCTCTGGTTAAGAAACACGGCGGGCGCGTCTACGCCGAGAGCGAAGGCGAGGGGCGCGGCAGCACTTTCACCGTGCTGTTGCCGCGCGCGGAGGGCGAATGAAAGCGAGCGTCCTCGTCGTCGAAGACGAGAAACATCTGGCCGACGGCCTGCGCTTCAACCTCGAAGCCGAAGGCTATCGCGTCGAGACGGTGGCCGACGGCGAAACCGCGCTCGCGCGCTTGACTGCCGATACCGGGACGCGTTTCGATGTCGTCATCCTCGACGTGATGCTGCCCGGCATCAACGGCTTCTCCGTCGCCTCCGAACTCCGGCAGGCCGGGCAGTTCGTCCCCATCCTCATGCTGACGGCGCGTGGCCGACCCGAAGACGTGCTCAGCGGCTTCGAGGCGGGCGCGGACGACTACCTCCCCAAGCCCTTCGAACTCGCCATCCTCCTCGCGCGCATCAGCGGCCTGCTCCGCCGCCGCCAATGGCTGCATCAAGATCGAGATCAAGCGGCGGCGAACAACACGCGCGCGACCGGCGGCGGCGACCGCACGAACGCGTCGGGCGACGATGCGACGGACGCGGCGGCGCGTCGTGCGGCGGAAGACCTATTCGAGTTTGACGGGAAGACGATTGACTTCGGTGCGTTGGAGTTGCGCGTGCGAGATCGTACGGTGCATCTGACCCTGATGGAAGCGGACCTGCTGCGTCATCTCATCCGGCACGCCGGGCGCGCCGTCTCGCGCAAATCAATGCTCGAAGAAGTTTGGAACCTGCGCGAAGACACCGACACGCGCGCCATCGACAATTTCATCGTGCGACTGCGCAAGTACATCGAGGCCGAACCGGCCAAGCCCCGCCACCTCCTGACCGTGCGCGGCGTCGGCTATCGCTTCATCCCCGAACCGGATAAAGGAAAGGATGAAATAAAGGGCTGAGGGATGAGGGATGAACCGGAAATCACTCAACGAAGCGAGTGCTTCTCTGATTCATCTCTCATCCCTGCGCCCTCATCCCTTCCTCATCTCACCGACCCGCTGATCTTTTTGCGCGTCGTCTCGCCGGTGCGCAGCACGGGCAGACCTTCGTCCACTTCGGCGTGCGGGCGCGGGATGACGTGCGTGGCGACGACCTTGCCGACGCGCCCGCCCGCCGCCGCTCCCGCATCAACCGCCGCGCGCACAGCCCCCACCTCGCCGCGCACAATCGCTGTCACCAGCCCCGCGTCGATCTTCTCGTAGCCGACGAATTCGACGTTTGCCGCCTTCACCATCGCGTCCGCCGCCTCGATCATCGCGACGAGTCCCATACATTCCACCATGCCGAGTGCATCCATAAAGTTTCCTCACACGTTTTCCGAGTCCGCCGATTATATCCGCTCGCGCCCGCATCGTGCGAGGACTCATTTGAAATCGAGCGTCACGTCAACGATCAACTTCTGGCGGTCGGGCTTCACGGACGTTTCGAGTTGCTGCATCGTGCCGGGTCGGGAGACGGTCATCAAGTTCTTTTTCAAAAATTCGTCTACGTAAGACGCGTTGTAAACGTCGCCCGCGCGCAGCGTCCATTTTTCTTTGAGGCGATTGGCGTCAGCCGCCGCGAGGCCGTTTATCGTGAGCGTCCCCATGCGAAACTGCGCCCCCTCTTTGAGGTCGAACCCGTAGGTGACGCGCCGTGTCTCGTCGGCAAATTCCTGCCGGGGCTTGAGGCCCAGAAAGATATAACCTTTGCGCCCGTAAGCCTCGCGCACATCCCTGAGCGCCTTGTTGATTTTCAGGCCGTCGGCGATCTCGCCGTTCTTCATTCCGAGCGCGGCGTCGAGTTCGGCCACGGTCAGCGCGGCGTTGCCCGCCCACACGGCCTGATCCCAAGAGTAAGCCAGCCCCTCTTCGACGGGCACGCTCACGCTCGCGCCGTCTTGGCAATCAGCCGCGCTCGCGGCGACGGTTGCGCCGGGGCGTCGGAAGGTCGCGCGCAGGTGTCCGCGCTGCCAGTAGAGCGGCTTCAGCGTGGCCTCCGCAAAGCCTTCGACAAACTCCTGCGAGTAGTCGGCCTTGAGCAGCGGCGTCGAGTTGACGACCAACTCTTTTTCCGTGATCGCCGACGCGCCGGGAAACTGCAACGCGCAGATCGGGACGCTCGCGCCCTTCACTCTGAAGACGTGTTTTGCGTTGCCGCCCGCCATGTCAGCCGAAGGCATGTAGTCAACCTGCCCCGCGATTTTTCGCGCGCGAAGCAGTCGCTCCAGAGCGCGCGTGATGCTCGCCACCGCGCCGCTCGATTCGGGAGCTTTACCGTCGAACGCGGGCAGGTCGTCGCGCACGGCGCGCACGAGTTCCTCGTCTGTGAACCAGACGAAGTTGTCGAAGACGACCGGAATGTTGCGCTCCGCCTTCGACTCTTCGACCTCGAACGTGACCACCGCTTCGACGCCCTTCGTGCGGTAGCGATAACCCAATCTGGTGAAGAGTCCCGTGCCGAGCAGGCGTTCGGCGGCGGCGTCGAGCGCGGCCACGTCCACCTGTTGCCCCAACTCCAACCCGCTCGCCTCTACCACCTGCGACTCCGTCACGCGCTGCAATCCCGTCACTTCGATCTTGCTCAAACGCATCTGCGCCGCCGGAGCTTCCTGCGCGTAAAGCGCGGGCGCGCACGACGGCAACGACGACACGACGAGCAACAGCGCGAACCCCTGCGCCACACGCCGAAGACACCTGCGACGAACTTCCGACGAACACAACAAAGCCACGAGGGTTAACTCTCCTTACTAATTTCTCAGCGAATGGATCGGCGCGGGGATGTGGCCGCCGCGACGGATGAAGTCGGCGCAGTTGAAATTGTTGACGGCCATAACGGGCGCAGTGCCGAGCAGCCCGCCAAACTCCACCATGTCGCCGACCACTCTGCCGGGCGCGGGGATGATGCGCACGGCGGTCGTCTTCGAGTTGGTCACGCCGATTGCCATCTCGTCGGCGATGATGGCGGCGATAGTCTCTGCGGAGGTCGCGCCGGGCACCGCGATCATGTCGAGGCCGACCGAGCAGACGCTCGTCCACGCCTCCAACTTCTCCAGCGTCAACGCGCCGACGCGCGCCGCGTCGATCATCGCCGCGTCTTCCGAGACGGGGATGAACGCGCCGCTCATGCCGCCAACCGAACTCGAAGCCATCACGCCGCCCTTCTTCACCGCATCGGTCAGAAGCGCGAGCGCGGCAGTCGTCCCCGGCGCGCCCGCGCGCTCGAACCCGAAGGCTTCGATGATCTCCGCCACCGAATCACCGCGCAAAGGCGTCGGCGCGAGTGAGAGATCGATGATGCCGAAGCGCAGACCGAGGCGTCGCGCCGCCTCGCGCCCGACGAGTTCACCGGCGCGTGCGAGTTTGAAGGAAAGTTTTTTGATCAGTTCGGCGAGTTCGTGCAGAGGCATGTCGCGCGGCGCGTGCCTGACGGCGTGATTGACGACGCCCGGCCCCGACACGCCGACGTTGACGACCGCCTCGCCCTCGCCCGTGCCGTGAAACGCGCCCGCCATGAACGGATTGTCTTCGACCGCGTTGGCGAAGCAGACGAACTTTGCGCAGGCCAACCCGCCCTCGTCGCGCGTGAGTTCCGCCGCCTCTTTGATGAGACGCCCGACGCGTGCGACGGCGTCCATGTTGATTCCGGCGCGCGTCGTCGCGACGTTGACCGACGAGCAGAGCCGCTTCGTCGTCGCCAACGCTTCGGGGATCGAAGCGAGGAACAGGTCCTCGACGTTCGTCCAACCCTTCTGCACGAGCGCGGAATAGCCGCCGAGGAAGTCTACGCCGACGCGCGTGGCGGCCTCGTCAATCGCGCGCGCGAGTTTCAAACAATCGGCGACGCTGCGTGCGCCCGAGGCGACGTGCGAGGCGGGCGTGATCGAGATTCTTTTGTTGGCGACGCTGATGCCGAGTTCGCCGCTGATCTCGTCCACCGTCTGGACGAGCCGTTCCGCCGTGCGCTCGATCTTGGAGCGCACGCGTTCCGCCGTGCGTTCGATTGAGTCGCCCGCGCAGTCGCGCAGAGAGAGGCCGAGCGTGACGGTGCGCACGTCGAGGTGCTCCATCTCGGTCATCCGCACGGTCTGCAAGATTTCCGCCTGTGAATATTCCATAGAAAATGTTCGCCGGTTTAACCGAGGATGTAGCTGAAGAGGAGGATGAAGAGAAAGAGTAGAAAGAGCACGACGGCGATGATCACGAAACGCAAGCCCGGATCGTCTGATGCCTCGTCGAACACGACCGTCGAAGCCTCGCGCAACTTCTCCACGCGTGGACGCAAATTTTCCCCGACGCTCGCGACCGTTACCGCCCGCTGCCGTATCCGCCCGCGCGTCTCAGCCTGCGCCGTCGCCGTGCTTCCCGCCGCCGACTCCGCGACGCTTCCTTCGCCCCCGAACGACTGCGGAGCGGGCGCGCCTGCGGCGGCGGCGGTCGCGTCTTCTTCGCGCGCTCCCTGCGGTTCGCGCTCGCGTTGCGGCGCGGCCTTGTGATTGCCGGAAGCGGGCGGCTCCTCGGGCAGCGAGGGCAGTTTGTCGTTCAGCGCCGCCGCCACGCGGGCCGCTTCCTCGACGAGCGCGCCGCCGCGCGCCTGCGGTTGCGTCTCATCCTTCGCCCGCGTCGTTTCGATGACGGCACGGTTCTCTTCAACCGCCCCGTCCATACGACTCCCGCACTGCGGACAAAAACTCGCCCGCCCGCGCACGGACGCGCCGCAACTCAAACACCGACGTGCGATTTCCGGTTCAGACATAGTCGTAAATCGTAAATCGTGAATCGTAAACAGTGAAAGACGGTTTTTATCTATTCACGATTTACGATTCACGATTTACGCTTAGATTCTGTGCATCGCGTTGAAGAGGTCTTCGCGCTGGGCGTAGATGCGGACGCCGAGTTTGTCTCCGGCGGCGCGGAAGCGTTCCTTGAGCGTCGCGACGGGCGCGTTGGAATGGGTCGAGTCGGCGATGATGACCATCGCAAACTTGCCCTGCACGACCGTCTGGTTGATGTCCGCGATGCTGCAACCCGACTCCGCGAGAATCTGCGCCACGCCCGCGACGATGCCCGGATTATCCACGCCGAAGACCGACACGATGAGACGATTTGAAGACCCTTCCGCCTCGCCGCCGTGCGCCGTCAGCCCGCGCCGCGAGCCGCGCGTTCCCGCCTCGCCGTTGTCGCCTTCCACCACCGGCTCAATCGCGCGGTAGATGTCCGTCACCAAATTCTCCACCGTGCGCTCGTCGGCCTGCGCCCCCAAACGCCCGTACACCGCCCGCGTGATCCTGTAGATCAGTTCCTCGTTAGCCATTGTTCAGTAAGCAGTGAGATGTGAACTGTGAGACAGTCGGGCAGTTTCCTGTTTTGACTGTTTACTGCTCACCGCTCACTTTCTCGCTCCGTTATCCCCGCCCCGTAATTCTCGCGCGGCCTCGTTGAGATCATCCGACGGTGAGCCTTGCACATCCACGCGATCCACGATGCCGACGACCGCCGCCTCGATAGACATTTCCTGATCGCCGATGGCCGAGCGCGCCGCCTTGCCGTAAGCGCACATCACGATCTCGCCCACGCCCGCGCCCAGACGATCCGCCACCACGACGATGCTCCGCGTCGGCTCTTTGTCCAACTCAATCGGATGCACGACGAGAAACTTCACGCCCTCCAGATCAGGCGTCTTCTTCGTTGACCAGACCGTGCCGACGACTTTTGCCAGGAACATAGGTTTCAAGTTTCAGGTTTCGAGTTTCAGGTCTGAGGTTGCTCGGTCTTTAACTTGAAACCTGAAACCTGAAACCTGAAACTTTATATCTTCGCGAAAACTTCCGCCGGGTCGCCGATGTCGCGTGCGGAAGGAGTGATGATCGTTTTGGCGTTGACGTAAATCTTTTCGCCTTTCTGGATGGCGCGGCGCACGTCGTCTTCGGAGACGAAATCCACGGCCTTGTGCCCATTGGACTGCGGCGGCGTCGGTTGAGCCTGCGTGTTGCCTGTGGCGGGCTTCGGCGCGGCGGGCGCGCTCTGCGTGGTTGCGCTTGTGCTCTGCGTGGTTGCGTTTGCGCCGCCGTTGCCGCCGGACGGTTGCGCGGTCGGCGCGGCTTCGGCGTGCGGGGCGGCGGCACTCCTCGATTGCGCCCAGTTCGGATCGATCTCGTTCATGGGCTGCACGGGCGCGGGCGATTCGGTCGGGCGCATCGGCGCATGGAACGTCGGAGTGGGCTGGCTGACGTTCCGGTTCGACAGGAAGCGGTCCACGATGGCCGCGACATCTTCGCGGCTGACCTTGCCGCCCGCTTGCGACGCGGTCGCCTGCGTTTGCGACGGCGCGCTCGCGGGTTGTTGCGCGGCAGTTCGCGCCGGTCGCGCACTCTTGACGGGTCGCGTCTCGAAGGCGACGCGCTTGATGTCCATCAGGTGCAGCGGCGAGATGTTGTCGGAGGTGACGTTGCCGCCCCATGAGCCGCAGCCCAGTGTCATAGAGGGCGGGAGCGCGGTGGAGAAGCCGATTGCGCCGTGCGTCGTCGGCGTGTTGACGACGACGCGCGAGGCGGGCATCTCCATGCCGTAAGCCTTCGCCACGTCGCGCGAGCGCGTATGGATTCCGGCGGTGTGTCCCATGCCGCCGTAACTCAAAATCTCGAAGCAGCGCGCCGCGCCGCGCTCCACGCCGTCTTCGACGTAGAAGGCGAGGATGGGCGACAGCTTCTCCATCGAGAGCGGGTGCTCGCGCCCGACGCCGCCCACGTCCGCCATCAAACAGCGCGTGCCCTGCGGCACACTCAAGCCCGCCATCTTCGCGATCACTTCGACCGACTTGCCGACGATGCCCGGATTCAAAGTCCGTTGCGGCGTCGCGACGACTTTAGCGAGTTGATCGGCTTCCGCCGCGCTCAAGAAATGGCCGCCCTGTTGTTCAAACTCCGCACGCACAGCTTTCGCGATGGGCGCATCCGCAACGACCGCCTGCTCCGAAGCGCAGATCGTGCCGTTGTCGAAAGTCTTACCCGTCAAAATATTCTGCACAGCTGTCGGTACGTCCGCCGTGCGCTCGACGAACACGGGCACGTTGCCGGGGCCGACGCCGAACGCGGGTTTGCCCGACGAATAAGCCGCGCGGACGAGGCCGATGCCGCCGGTCGCCAGTATCACGGCGGTCAGGCGGTTCTTCATCAAGGCTTCCGTGCCTTCGATGGTGGCGGTCGTCATGCAGCCGATGGCGTCGGCGGGCAAGCCTTCCTTGATCGCCGCTTCGCGCATGATGCGCGCCGTCTCGTTGATGCACTTCGCGGCGGACGGGTGGGGCGACAGGACGATGGCGTTGCGGGATTTTGTCGCGATGAGGATTTTGAAGATCGCCGTGGAGGTCGGGTTCGTTGAGGGGATGATGCCGCACACGACGCCGCGCGGGCTGGCGATCTCGACCACGTCTTTCGACTCGGAGACGACGCCGACCGTACGCAAATTGCGAAACGCGTTCCACACGTCTTCGGCGGCGAAGCGATTCTTCTCGCGCTTGTCGTCGGGGACGCCGAAGCCCGTCTCCTCGACGGCCATCGAGCCGAGCCGCGCTGCGTCGCGCAAGGCGGCCTTCGCCATCGCCTCACAGATGCGGTCGATCCGCGCCTGATCGAATCGAGCCAGTTCGGTCTGCGCGCGGTGCGCCGCCTCGACCAGATCGCGCGCCTGCTGCACCGAGACAAGGTCTTTGTCAACTGACATGACAAACCTCCAAAGAGCCGTAAATCGTGAATCGTAAATCGTGAATAGAAGGAAACTGCTGTTACGTCTATTTACGATTCACGATCTACTATTTACTTCTTTCCTTGTTGTTCTCGCGCGCGCCTGCCGGGAGCGAGCGTCCCTGATCGCCTTCGCCGAGTTCGCCGCGCGAGCCGCCGCCGCCGCCCTGTATGGCGCGCTCGTCGGGGCTGTAGCCAGTGCGCCCGTTCTTGGGCAGCACGCGCTCGACTTCGCCATGCGGGCGCGGGATGACGTGGACGCTGATGAGTTCGCCGACGCGACGTGCGGCTGCTGCGCCCGCGTCCGTCGCCGCCTTGACCGCGCCCACGTCGCCGCGCACGAAGATCGTCACGTAGCCCGCGCCGATATACTCTTTCCCTAACAGTTGAACGTTGGCGGCCTTGACCATCGCGTCCGCGGCTTCGACCGCGCCGACAAAACCTTTCGTCTCGACCATTCCCAGTGCTTCGAGAGGCATGAGTCGTCTCCTCGCTTTGCTGTGATTGTAGAAATTAAAACCGATTCCTGTTTGGATGCCTGAACGCGTCAACGTAGCACCCTGCGCGGCAAGAATCAAGGGACGCGCATCTTTCCTCAAAAAACCTGAGTTTGACACGCTCGCGCGGCGCAAGTTATATTGCGCCAAAAGTTGCGGCACGCTCGTCGGTGTCGCGCGGGACAGGCGAAAACAGACGAACGGCCTTTAACTCAAGCAGCCGTTCCGCTCATCAGAACAAGCGACCAAGTGAACCCTAAAACCCCTGACCAGAACTCTGAAGAACTCGCGAGAGCTGGCGGGGGCGAGTCGTCTCTCGGTGCGCGTTTGCGTCAGGCGCGCGAAGCTCGCGGCGTCTCCCTGCGCGAACTCTCCGACCAGACCCGCATCGCGCGCCGCTATCTCGAAGCCATCGAATCCGACGACTACAAAGAACTCCCCGGCGGCATCTTCAATCGCTCCTTTATCAAAGCCTACGCTAAGGCCGTCGGCTTCAACGAAGCGGAGGCCGTCAGCGCGTACATGGAGGTGGCGCGCGCGCAGGGCGAAGCGCCCGACGAACTCCCGACCTCGCGCCAGTCGTCGCGCATCTACATGGACGGCGACACGGCGCGTTCACCGATCATCACCGCGCTCCTCAGTTTCGTCATCCTCGCCATCATCTCGCTCGGCATCTACGCGGGGCTGCACTACTACCAGCGGCGCACCGCCGACGCGCCCGCCACGCCGCCGACGAGCACTGGCACAAACGTCCCCGTCACGAACGATCAAACGCTGCCCGCGCAACAGCAGCCCGCCGCGCCCGTGTCTCCCGACCCGGCTGCGGCGACGAGCGGGTTGAACGTTCAGATCAAGGCGAAGGGCGAAGAGGTTTGGGTGCGGACGCGCGTGGACGACAAGCCGAAGTCGGAAGGTAACATCTCGGCGGATCAGACGAGAGAGATCGTGCTCGCGCCGACCGAACGGTTGAGCGTCCAGTATTCAAAGAGTAGAGCCAAGTCGCTCGAAATCACTATCAATGGTCGCCCGGTGCTGATCCCGACGGATGCGAAAGGCAAACCATACGTCGAACTCGTTATCACGAAGGACGGTTACGAACAACTGCTGCAACAACCCTGAAGCCCCGCCCCTACGCGCGGCGCGCACGCTTCCGCCGCCCGCCGGGACGCTCGCCTTGCGCCCGCCCACGCGCTTTGCTACGCTCGCCTTTAGTCCAAACTTCATACGTTCAATTTTTCATCCCCGCCGGCGCGCCGCCGCGCTCCGTTCGAGTTTTTGGAAGGGAGTTTTTAATCCACATGATTACCAATGATCTCATCGAGGGACTGACCTTCGACGACGTGTTGCTCATCCCCGGTCGCTCCGACGTGCTGCCGAACGAAACCGACACCTCTACGCAGTTCACACGCAACATCTCTCTGCGCATCCCGCTCTGTTCGGCGGCGATGGACACGGTCACAGAGGCCGGGCTTGCCATCGCCATCGCGCAGCAGGGCGGCATCGGCGTCGTCCACAAGAATCTCCCCATCGAGCGGCAGGCCGAAGAAGTTGACAAGGTGAAACGCTCCGAGTCGGGCATGATCGTTGACCCCGTGACCATCCCCTTCGACCGCCCCGTCTCCGAGGCGCTCGCCGTGATGGAACGCTACAAGATTTCCGGCGTGCCCGTCGTGGACAGCGACGGCCACCTCGTCGGCATCATCACCAACCGCGACCTGCGCTTCGAGACGCGCTTCGACATCCCCGTCTCCGAAGTGATGACGAAGCAACCGAACCTCGTCACCGTCCCCGTCGGCACGACGCTGGAGCAGGCCAAGTCGGTGTTGCAAAAGCACCGCATCGAAAAGCTCCTCGTCATCGACGACGACAAACGTCTCAAGGGACTCATTACCGTCAAAGACATTCAGAAGGCGATCAAATACCCTTCCGCCGCGAAAGACGACCTCGGACGCCTGCGCGTGGCTGCCGCTATCGGCGCGACCGGCGACTTCAAAGAACGCGCCGACGCGCTCGTTGCGGCGCGCGTCGATTGTCTCATCATAGACACGGCGCACGGCCACTCGTCGCGCGTCATCGAAGCCGTGCGCGAGATGAAGCGCAGACACCCGGACACGCAACTCGTCGCCGGGAACGTCGCGACGGGCGACGCGACGCGCGAACTGATCGAGGCGGGAGTTGACGCCGTGAAAGTCGGCATCGGCCCCGGTTCGATTTGTACGACGCGCGTGGTGACGGGCGCGGGCGTGCCGCAGATCACGGCGATTGTAAATTGCGTCGAGGCGGCGCGCGGGTCGGGCGTCCCGGTCATCGCCGACGGCGGCGTGAAATTTTCGGGCGACGTGGCGAAGGCGATTGCGGCGGGCGCAGACGTGGTGATGATCGGCTCGCTCTTCGCCGGGACGGAAGAGTCGCCGGGCGAGTTGATCTTGTTTCAGGGTCGCTCGTTCAAAGCCTATCGCGGCATGGGTTCTATCGGCGCGATGCGCGAAGGCTCGCGCGACCGCTACGCGCAGGAATCAATTGCGCTGGAATCGAAACTCGTCCCCGAAGGCATCGAAGGCCGCGTCCCCTACAAGGGCACGCTCTCCGACATGGTGACCCAACTCGTCGGCGGCCTGCGCGCCGGGATGGGCTACACCGGCTGTCGCAACATCCGCGAGTTTCAGCAGAACACGCGCTTCGTCCGCATCAGCGCGGCTGGCCTGCGCGAGTCGCACGTTCACGATGTCGTGATCACGAAGGAAGCACCGAATTATCGTCTGGAGTAAGGCGAAGTAAACGGCTGCGACAAACTAATCACGGGCGGCGTGTGATAGAACACGCCGCCCGTGATTAGTTTGTCGCAGCCGTTTACTTTTTGCCGCTGGCCGAGAGGCTGTTGAAGATCGTTTCGATCCAGGAGCCGGTGTTGACGAAGCCTGTGCCCCACGTCTTCCATTCTTCGGGGAGGCCGGCTGTCTTGAGTTGTTCGAGCGTCTTCCCTTCCGACATCCCTTTGCGGACGTGGGCGGTCGTCTCCGTCAGCATGCGGCGGTAGAGTTTGAGGTCGTCGAGCGTGGAGAGCGCGCCGTGACCGGGGATGATCTTGGCGTCGGCGGGGACGCGCGCGATGACGGCTTCGACGTTTCGCGTCAAGCCTTCGACGCTGCCGCCGTGTTCGAGGTCGATGAACGGGAAGCGGTCGCGGAAGAAATGATCGCCCATGTGGACGACGTTCGACGTGGTGAAGAACATCACGCTGTCGCCGTCCGTGTGGCCGTTGGGGAAGTGTACGACGCGAATCTCCTCGCCGTTGAAGTGGATGGAGACTGACTGGTTGAAGGTGATCACGGGTAGAGCCTCTTTGGGCGCGGCGGGAATCTTCTGGCCGCGCACCGTCTGTTCGGCGGCGAGTCGCCCGCGCACGTTGTCGTGCGCGATGATGGTCGCCTCTTTGCCGAACACCGGATTGCTGCCCGTGTGGTCGCCGTGATAGTGCGTGTTCAGGACGAAGCGCAACTGGCCGGGGTTGATCTCTTTGAGCGCGGCGCGAATCTTGTCTGCGAGCGGCGCGAATTGATCGTCAACGATGAGAATGCCGTCCGCGCCCGCCGAGACGCCGATGTTCCCGCCCGCGCCTTCGAGCATGTAGATGTTGCCCGACACTTTCGTCGCCTTCATCTGCACTTTGGAAAAGTCCTGTTGCGCCCGTGCGTGGGCGACGGTGAAGCAAACGACGAGCAGAGCGTAGACGGACAGGCGACGACGCATAAAAGTTACCTCCGCGAATTTTCCGATGGGTGTTGAGAGCACGCCGGACGATTCAAACTCTGCGACAGGAACGACCGGAGCAGTTGTCACACGACGAAGCCGCACAGTAACCTTTTCGACGGTGGAGCGTCAACCGGTTGAAGCGCGTGCGCCGTGCAGTTTCGAGGGACGGATTGGACGCGTCTGAAAGAAGCCGTTTCGCCCGCCCGAAAGGCCGCGACGCGCGCCGCTTGTTTCATGCATGGATCATCCGACATGTGTCCGCCGGGGCATGCGCCGCGCGTCGCAGCCGGATGATGAAACGGTTTCCGCGTGTGCGCCCGCAAGCGCGCGTTCGCCAGCAAGTTTGATGTCGAAGCCGGGCGGCACTGTGTTTGCAACGACGGATACTCGATGGCTGAGAAGAAACGAACGATCAGGCTGATCTCGAATCCGAACGCGGGGCGCGGCGGGCGTAGGCGCGCGGCAGAGGTGGCGCGTTTTTGCGAGTTGCTGCGGGCGCGCGGGATCGAAGTCGAAGCGTTGGAGACGAACGCGCCGGGCGACGCGACTCGACTCGCGGCAGAGGCCGCGCGCGACGGCTTGAACGAGGTGATCGTCTCCGGCGGCGACGGCACGATCAACGAGGCGTTGCAGGGCTTGGTGGGCAAGCGCGTGCGACTCGGCATCTGGCCTGCGGGCACAGCGAACGTGCTGGCGCGCGAGCTTAAATTGCCGTTCGATGCGGCAGGCGCAGCCGACGTGATCGCGCGCGGCCAGACGCGCCCCATCTACGCGGGCTGCGCGACGGAGGAACAGAGCGGCAGGCGTCGTTATTTTTTTCTGATGGCGGGCATCGGGCTTGACGCTTCGGTCGTGGAGCGCGTGCGCCCGCGTCTGAAGCGGCGCGTGGGCGAGGGCGCGTTCTGGGTGTCCGGCCTCGGCCATCTCGTGCGCTGGCGACCCGTCCCCTTCAGCGTAGAGATCGAGGGGCAGACCTATCCGGCCACCTTCGCAGCCTTTGGCCGCGCCGCGCACTACGGCGGCGACATCAGCGTCACGCCGCGCGCACGCCTCGACGAGCCTGAGTTTGAAATCTGCGTCGTCAACTCGCACAGCCGCGTGCGCTTCCTGCAACTGCTGGCGCACGCCTTGCGGCGCAACGGCGTCCGCCGCGAGATGCCGGGCGTGCGCTACGTGCGTGCGACGCGGGCGCGTGCGACGGGCGACGCGCTCATGCAGGTTGACGGCGAGTTGACGGGGCAACTGCCCGTGACTTTCGAGATCGTATCCGAACCCGTCGAAGTCATCGCGCCGCGTCAGGCAGAGCGCGACGGGCGGCGCGGTTATCAACGCCTCAGATAAAATTCCAGCCCTTCAACCGCGATAAAGTTTTAGTCTGTCAACTGCGATAACGTTTCAGCCCTTCAACCACGCGGCGCGCAGGGCGCGTGCTTGCGCCGGGGCATCTTTGATCTCTTCGACGCGGTAGTTTTGACGCGTCAGCGGTTGCCCCGTGTTGGGCGTCTGCGACGCTTCGCCGGGACTCTTGACGAGCCTGAGGCCGACGTAGGCGAAGGCTTCTTCGTAAGGCAGCGGTTCCGTGCCGCGCACGTGGCGCGCGAAAAAGTCGGACATGTCCGCGCCCGCCACCTGCGAGACGGTGCGCTCGAAATCCGCGCCCGTGTAGCCGCGCCCGCGCAGGTAGTAAGTCGTCGCCGGACTCTTCAGGTAAAACTCGTCATACATACGCCGCATCACGTCGTCGAGCGAGGCGCGCCCGCCGGTCTTGCCGCGAATCAACAGGTCGAGCACGATGCCGAGCACTTCGCCTTTACTGTAGTAACTGACGGTCGTTTCGCCGAGGTTCGTGCGCTGGTAGTGCGGCGTGCGGTCGATGAACGAGGCGATGAGCGACGCCTCTTCCGCGCTGATCAGACGATTGCCGGGCGCGTTTTCGACCGGACCGATAGCCCCCGCGAGGGCGCGCAGGTATCGCTCGTCAGACCAGATTCCGGCGCGTCGCAGCATCAGCGCACCGTAGTAGTTCGTCAGCCCTTCGGCGATCCAGAGGCTGCGCGTGTTGACGGGGCGCGTGAAATCCCACGGCCCGAGTTCGACGGGGCGCAGGCGTTTGACGTTCCAGACGTGAAAGAACTCGTGCGCCGCCGTGTCGAGCGCGTCTTCGCCGACGCCTTTGTCGCCGAGCGCGCGCGTGGTGATGATCTGCGTGGAGGCGAGGTGCTCCATGCCGTCGCCGCGCGGCGCGGTCGGGTCGAAGTGCATCAGGAAGAGATAACTGTCGTAATCGGGCGTGCCCATCAGCGCGAGTTCGGCGCGCACGACGCGCTCGATGTCGCGCACGAGGGCGGCACGCTGACCCTTCTCTTCGCCGAACGAATGCACCATCACGCGGTGCGTCTTGCCGTCGACTTTAAACTCGTCAATGGTGAAGTCGGGCGCGATCTCGGTCGGCGTGTCGATCAGTATGTCGTAGTTCGGAAACTGCCACTCGCGCTGGTCGGCGCGCTCCGACGCGGCATTGATGATGCGCCAGTTTGCGGGCGCATTGATCACGAGACGCACGGGGTCTTGCTTGTGGCCGACGACGTACATGAAGAGCGAGCCGCCGTTGAAGTTCGCGTGGCGCGCGTCGAGTTGCGAGAACGTACCCGAGAGGTCGTTAGAGAAGACCTTGTAAGTGACGGTCACGCCCTTCGAGATCGCGTTCTGCGGAAAGACGCGCCACGTCTGCGTGTCCAACCTCGTGACGGGAAGCACGGAGCCTTGCGGGCAAGTGCCCGTCGGCGGGCAAGACGTTGCGGCGCGCACCTCCTGCACGTTCTTCGCGAAATCGAAGACGGCGTAGCGACCCGGCGACCAGCGCGGCATCTGAAAATCGACGGCCTCCACGCCCTTCGGCGGCTCGACCGTCATGCTCACCTCGAACAGGTGCGAGGCCGGGTTCGACATCGAGAGTTCATAACTGATGTTGTATCGCTCGTCCTGCGCCGCCGCCGTGGTGCAAAACAGGATGAGCAACGAGAAGACGAAGAGGGCGCGGCGACGCGCGTAAAGTTTCATGCAAGCGATCATATGTGCTCCCGAAAAAGACGTGTCCGAACTTGTATGGCGTGATGAGAAGACGAGCGATTATCCGCGCTCGGACGAACCCGTGTCAAAAGCCGCCCGCGCCGCACGCCACGCTTGACGCACGGCGCGCGGCTCGGCTAGTTTCAGCTACGCGAGTTTCAAACCCGCCTGACCGGCCACAGTAATGCTTTAGTTGCGGCCACCCGTATCCGTTGATTTCTATGACCGAACGACTCTACTACCACGATTCACATCTCACCGAGTTTGACGCGCGCGTCCTCGACGTGGCGGGCGACGCGGCGGGGCGCACCGCCGTCACGCTCGACCGCACCGCGTTCTACCCGACCGGAGGCGGCCAGCCGAGCGACACCGGCACGCTCGACGAAGCGCGCGTCATAGAATGTATTGATCTTGAAGAGGCGGGCGTGTTGCACATCGTCGAAGGCGCGCCGCCGGAGGTGGGGGCGCGCGTCGCGGGACGCATCGACTGGCCGCGTCGCCTCGACCATCTACAGCAACACACGGGGCAGCACATTCTCTCGCAAGCCTTCGTCCGGCTCTTCGACGCGCCGACGCGCGCCTTTCGCATGCTGGAACGCGCTTGCGAGATTGACGTTGAACTACGCGAACCCTCCGACGAGCGCATCGAACAGGCCGTCGAACTCGCCAATAGAATCATCTGGAAAGATCGCCCCGTGCGCGTGCGTCAGGTTTCGCCGCAAGAGGCCGCCGCGCTCCCGCTGCGCAAAGATTCCGCGCGCGAAGGAAATCTGCGCATCATCGAGATCGAAGACTTCGACCTGAGTCCCTGCGGCGGCACGCACGCCGCGCGCACGGGCGAAGTCGGCATCCTCGCCGTGCGCTCATGGGAGCGCGCCCGTGGCCTGACCCGCATCGAGTTCCTCGCAGGCGCTCGCGTTCACGCAGACTACCGGCGCGCAAACCACACCGCACGCGCCGTCGCCGCACTGTTCAGCGCAGGACGCGACGACGCGCCCGAACTCGCCGCGCGCCTCCTTGAAGAAAACAAGAACCTCCTGCGCCGCCTCCGCCCGCTCGAAGAGATCGCCGCCCGCGTCGAAGCCGAAGAGCTAATCCAAACCGCCGCAGTCATCACCACCGCAGGCGACGCGCACACGCGCATCGTCACACACGCCTTCACTGGGCGCGACCCGGAATCCCTCAAACGGCTCGCCCTCTCAATCGTCGCACGCCCCGGCCACATCGCCCTGCTCGGCTCACGCGACGCCGACGGGCGCACTGCACGCCTCGTCTTCGCCCGCGCCCCCGAAGCCTCCGGCGACATGAACGCGCTCATGCGCCAGGCCTGCGCCCTCCTCGAAGGCCGCGGCGGCGGACGCCCCGACCTCGCGCAGGGCGGCGGCACAAACGTCGAAAAACTACCCGCCGCCCTCCACCTTGCCGCCGCCCATCTCGCCGCGACTCAATAACCCGCACCGTTCCTGCCAGACCAAGCCGCCCGCTCTCCGCCAATCGCCAACGCACGACACCACGGACGCTTGACACCATCCGCCCCGCTCTCTAATATTTCCCTCGACCAGTGGGGCAGTAGCTCAGTTTGGCAGAGCGCCGCGTTCGCAATGCGGAGGTCAGGAGTTCGACCCTCCTCTGCTCCACCAATAATTTTCAACGATTTACGGCTATCTAATAAGTAGCCGTTTTTCTTTTGGAAACCCCAAATAAATCTCCTGCATCCTTAAACGTGAAATCAATGAACTAGATTTATTCGTCAATAGAAACTGGTTGAACTCTACTAACGTTGCCGGACGCGTCGCTAAATGGGTTGAAACCAGCCGTGGGGACAAGGGATGGACTTGCAGGTGGCGTTGCTGTTCCTGAGACGGTCGTCTGCTCTATGTTCGCCATGATGGAGAACGGGCTGCCCTTTTCGTTTGCCACTTTCGTTAGCTTAAGTCTTGGTAGAGGCTATCGAACTCGTCCCGCACGACCTCGTAGCATTCGCAGGCCATCTGCTCCATCGCCATCCGATTAACGATGCGGAAGCGGCCTCGCGCGTAGTTCACCATCCCCATCTCCTGGAGCTTGCGTGCCACCTCGCCGATGCTGGACCGCGCCGCGCCCAGCATGTTCGCCATAAACTCGTGCGTCAACTCGAACTCATCCGCGTCCGCGCGATTCTGAAACATCAGAAGCCAACGCACCAGCCGCCTGTCAAGCGTGTGTCGGACGTTGCAGACCACCGACTGCGAGATTTGCGACATCAGTGCATGCGCGTACTGCAAGAGGAGGCGGGAGAGTTGCCCGTCACCGGCTAACTCCTCCCGCAGGTCATCACTACGCATCCTGAGGGCCGTGCCGGTGTGCTGCACGGTGGCGAGTTTCGATTCGCGCCCGACGCCGAACGCGACCGAGATGCCGACCATTCCTTCGCGCCCGACGAGTCCCACCTCGATGCCGCCGCCTTCTTCCAGATCAGCCATGAGCGAGACGATAGATTCGACCGGAAAGTAGACATGTTCCGTCCGCTCCCCGGCATGGAAGAGGACCTGACCGAGTTGGAGTTCGACGGGTTCGAGTTTCCGTGCGAGGCGTGCGTACTCTGCGGCGGGAAGCGCATCGAGGAGACGGTTGCGTGTGTTCCCACGGCTTTCACTCTCGGGGGGCATGATTATCCCTTTCGGCGGTAAAAAATGCTGTTCCCTATCCCATGATGGCAATGACCAGACAGTAGTAGAAGAAGTGCTCCAGGCCATGCTTCAGGAGCCACGCGTACACCTTCGCCTGCATGTCGAGAGACGGCCTGCGCCGCCCCGACTCGATGGCTTGCACGTATCCTTCGGTGATGCCGAGCACGCGGGCGAGGCGTTGTTGTGTGTAGCCTTTCAGCTTTCGCGCCTGCTTGAGGCGCGCGGCGGCAACGCGCCAGCGATCTTCCTGAGAAACGGCTTCGCGTTCGATCTCCGGCTCACCTACTGTTTCCAGCAGACGGCGGGCGATCCTGTCCACTTCTTCCCGGGTGGGTTTGATGAAGGGCATGGCGGATATATCTCTTATTCCTGATTTCGAGGTGCGGGACGAATACTACACTCACCGGCTAGACCGGGTCTGTACGGACGTGTACCGGGCGACAGTACCTTGAGGAATGCGAGCAGTTCCGGCTGGGAAATAAGAAGTTACTCGTGTCCGGCTCTGAGTTAATGCTCGGATGCTACGCGGCTTTTGGCGGCAACAGTTCTTCCAGTTGCGGGTAGCCCTCAAGCACGACGAGGGTTAAAGCTCCCTCCGTGTCTTCGGCTTTGATGACGGTGTAGCCGCGCGCCTTCAGATTACGCTCCGTTCCCCGGCGGAGGTTCTGATCGTCATCCACCACGAGGACGGGCGCACCCGATGTCACTTCCGGCGCTTTTTTAAGCGATGTGTACCTGAAATCCCGCCGAGAGCACGCGGTCGCTCTCTCAGACAGACGACCGGGTTGACGGGGAAATAGGCGTGACTGATCGTCGCGACCCGGCCTGTTCAACTATAAAAATTCCTTTCTCAGTGCGAAAGGAAGCGCAGCCGGAGGCCGATGCGTAAAGAGGCGGGCGGGGAGACGGTGCGCACGGGCGTCCGGCCAATGCTGTAGCGCGCGTTGAGCAAGTTCTCCGCCGCCGCAAAGAGTTCGAGTGAGCGTGCGAAGCGGCGCGAGACGAGCGCGTCGAGCGTGAAGAAGCGTTCGAGGCGGAAGCGATTGAGATCGTCATCGAATTGCGCGCCCGCTGCGCGCCCCTGAAGGCCGAAATTGAAGCGCGCGGGATTCGCGTAGCGCAGTTGAAACGTGAGTTGGTGGCGCGCGACCTGCGGGAGGCGCAAGCCTTCGAGTCCTGTGTCAGCCGGAAACTTTAAGACACGCGCGTCGGCGAACAGGTAGCCTCCGGTGAGCGCCCAACTTCCCGAGAGGCGCGCGTCGAGTTCGAGTTCGAGGCCGCGCGAGCGGGTGCGCCCGAGATTCTGCCGCTGGCGTGTGATGAGCGCGGGCGTGGCGTCGAGCGTCACGTTGGCGACGGGGCGCGCGATCTCTGTCCAGAAGAAGACGGCTCGCGTGTCGAGTCTTCGCTTGAAAGCGGTGGCGTTGATGCCGAACTCGCCGCCCGACAGGCGTTCGGCGCGTAAGTTTTCATTCGCGAGCGTCAGCACGTCGCCGACGCGGAAATTCCGGTATAACTCGTTGAGCGTCGGCTGGCGAAAGGCTCGATAGATTGATGCGACGAGCGAGAAATTCTCACGCGGTTTGTAGAGCAGCGAACCTTGCGGGCTGAAGGCCGTCTCGGTTCGATCAATAAACACGCTCGCGCTGGTCAGGGCGTTGGGGCTGAGAGGGCGCGTCGCGTTCTGTGCGCGATAGTTGCGCCAGCGGTCGAAGCGCACGCCGCCCGCGAGCGTCAGGCGCGGGGTGAGTTGCGCGATCTCTTCGACGAACACCCCGGCGCTGCGCTCTCGACCGCCCGCTCCGACGAGACTCGCAGCACGTCCCCCGACGAAGACGATCTCATCGCTCGCGCCCCGCACCTCACGCGCGTCAACCCCGGCTACCAGCGTGTGCCGCGTCGCAAAACTTCGCGTCCACTGTGCGGACAGCCCCGCAAACTGCGAAGGGACGCGCTGCACGCGTGTGAGTGTTTCGCTGTTCCTGTCCGGGGCGACGGCGGAGAAGTTCTGATCGTAAACTTGCGTGCCGCCGTAAGCACGCACGTTAAAGTCGCCGAGCATTGATTGCGACCAATCGCCGCCCGCGCTCCACTGTCTGAGGTGCGTCCGGTTCGTCTGCAAAGGCGTCCCGTTCGCGCGCGCCTCGCCGAAATAAGAGGTGCGAAAGAAAAACCGCGCATCATCATCTCTTTCATAGTCGAACATGAGATCGAGCGAAGCGCGCCTCGACCCGGCGCGTGTGTCTGCGCGTCCTCGCGCGTCCTCGTCAACAATGATGTAGCCATCCGTGCGAAACGACTCTGCCGCGAGCGTCGCGCCCCAACTTCCCTTCCGGCCACCGATGAAGAGCGAAGCATCGGGCGTGCGCTGGTTGCCGTAGGAGGCTTCGAGCGAAAGCACGGGCGCGGCGGCTCTGCGCGTGAGGATGTTAATGACGCCGCCGAGCGCGCCGCTGCCGTAGAGGTGCGAGAAGCCGCCGCGCGCCACTTCGACGCTCCGCACGGACTCGCGCGGCACACGCCCCCAGTTGATCCAGCCACCGAACGGATCGTTGAGGGGAACGCCGTCGGCCAGAACGAGCGCGCGACTCGCGCCGCTTGCGCCCGTCCCGCGCAGGGAGACGCCTTGCGTCGTCGGGTTGGCCGTGCGGCTGCCCGCGCGCCTGAACAACTGGAAGCCCGCCACCTGCCTGAGCGCGTCGTCGAGCGTGACGGCGGCGGTCGTCTCAAGTTCGGCGGCAGATAAAGTGACGATGCTCGCAGCCGTATCATTCAAGCGCGTCTCCGTGCGCGTCGCCGTCACGATCAACGCTTCGGAAAGCGACGCGGGTGCGAGCACGAGACGCAGGTTAGCCGCCTCGATCCTGTCCCCGCTCCATTTCTGTTCGAGCGTTTGAAACCCCCGCGCCCGCACAACGATCAACGCTTCGCGTGTTGCGAGCGCGCCGAACGAGAACTCGCCCGCTCCGTCCGTTAAAGTTTCTGCAAGTTCGGACGCGCCCGACATCAGAGAAACCTGAGCACCCGCGACGGGCGCGTCCGCTTGATCCAGCACGACGCCCGCGATCCGCCGCGCTCCTTGCGCCGTCCTTTGCGCCGAAGCTGATGCTTGCGAGCTTGTGATGATCAGGAGGGCGCAACTAAAGATGACCAGACGTTTTGATGTGAAGGCTTTTGAAATGTTTCGCGCGGCGCGTGTGTGGAGGAAGGTGAAGCCAGTCAACGAGTGACGAATTGAAGAATGAAAGCGCACGATGCGAGAGCGTAGAACAGCAGCCGGGAGCTTGAGTCTATTATTCATCCTTGCGCCTTGTTCTGTTCCAACTTCCCGCCTTGTTCTCGCTATGGTTTGATCGCGATGCCCCACGGCCCGTCACCGGCCTTCACCGTAGCGATAACTTGATCCGTCGCCGTGTCAATTACCGACACGTCGTTCGACAGGCTGTTGGCCGCGTAAAGTTTCCGCCCGTCGGGCGTCAACGCTAGCCCCCACACCCGCTGCCCCACGGGAATCGTGCGCACCACTTCGTGCGACTTCGCATCAACGACAGACACTGTGTTCCCACGCCCGTTCGCCACATAGATGCGCCCGCCGTCGCGCGCGACGACGACGCCCATCGGTTTCACGTTCTCGGCGTGCGGAAGCCGAATCGTTTGGACGACCGTGTGCGTGCGCGTGTCCACCACTTCGAGCGTGCGACCGATCTCCGTCGTGACGTAGGCGCGCGTCCCATCGGGCGAGAACGCCGCGTCGCGCGGGCGCGACGCGACCGTGAAGCTCGCCACCACCTCATTCTTCTGCGTGTCGATGACCGAAACCGTGTTGCTCGTCTCGGCGGTCACGTAGACCCAGCGACCGTCCGGGCTGATCGAGACGCCTTCGGGTTCGATGCCGACGACGAGCGTGGCGATTATGCGGCGCGCGTCAACGTCCGTCACGGTCGCCGTTCCCGCGTCCTCGTTTGAAGCGTAGAGCAACCGTCCCTCGCCGCCGACTGCCAACTGTTCCGGGTCGCTGCCCACTTCATACTTCGCCAGTATGCGCCCACTCGCCGTGTCAATCGCGGCGATCCGGTTGTCCGCGTCCTCGTACAACTTCCCCGACGGCGTGCTCAGCGCGACATACAACGTCTTACCGTCCGGACTCAGACGGATGCCCCGCGCCCTGACCGCGCCGAGTTGAATCGTTGAGACAACCGCGTCGGTCTTCGTATCAATTACCGTGATCGTGCCGTCGCGTTCGTTGCTGACGTAGGCCAGCGTCCCCGTCGGCTGACGGTCGGCGCAGGCGGCGCATAATACAGCGAGCGTCAATAACAGCACGGACAAACGCGCGCGCCGCGTATGAGAGCCGCAGATCGCGGGCGCAAACTGTTTCCATCCCGTCTTCAAACGTCCTGTCCTTTACCGCCCGCGACGATCTGTGCGTGATTGAGTGTGGCAACGAGGGTGACGCCGCCGAGAATATTGCCGGCGAGCGTGGGGACGATGTAACTGCCCAAAACGGTCGCCCACGATGCCTGCCCCGCCGCGGCGAGGGCGAACGTCTCGACCGCCCCGGCGATGATGTGGCTGAAATGGCCGAGTCCGACGACGTATGTGATGACGATGATGACCCACACACGCGCCGACTCGGCGAACGGAAGCAGCCAGACCATCAGCGCGATGAGCCACCCGGCGAAGACCCCGCGCAACAACAACGTGGCGAAGCCGTGCTCCATTGCCTTGTGACCCAGTTCGACGAACGCCGCGCGCACATGCGGATCGAAGGCGTTCGTCCGCGCGCATACAATCGCGACGAGGAGCGCGCCCGTCAGGTTGGCGACGAGCACGATTGTCCAGAGCCGCAGCACGTTCTTGGCGGTCGCGCCGTCCTTGCGTTTAAGGAGCGGCAACATGGGGGTCAGCGTGTTCTCCGTGAACAACTGCTGGCGACCCAGTATGACGATCAAGAAGCCCACACTGTAACCGAGTTTCGCCACCAGCGGTCGCCAGTGCGCAGCGGGCAGATATGCGCTCAACAGTCCTTCGGCGATCATCGAGAACCCCATCGAAAGCCCCGCCGCCAGACCCGACCAGAAGAGTGCCGAGGACGGTCGCAGCAGTTCCTCTTCGCCTTCTTTCAGGATCGCCCCGTAGACCACCTTGCCGCTCGGCGCGCTGCGCTCCTCGGCTTCCTCGCGCTCGGCGTTCTGCTTCCCTTCGTCTTCCATGCCCTTAGCTCACCCGTCTCCACGCGCCCCTGCGCGTTTGATTGCGCGACTCCCACCGATTGTTAAGGAGGCGCGTCTATTTGAGAGTGTATAGATAGCTCGCGATGTCGCGCGCCTCCTGCTCCGACACACCGAGCACGGGCATGGCGGTCTTTTCGTCCACGCCGCGTGGGTTCTGTATCCAGCGCAACATGTTATCGGGGTTGTTCTCCAGCACGCCCGCGATGTAGGTGCGGCTCGCGATCCCTGTGAGCGGCGGGCCGACTTGCCCCTGCGCGCCCGAGATGCCGGAGATCGTATGGCACGCCCCGCAGCCGTAACGACTGATCGACGCCTCGCCGCGCGCGACGTTCCCACCTGTCATCTCTTCCGCCGCCACGCGGCTCGAATAACCTTTGCACGACGCGAGCACGAAGAAGTTCAACGCCAGCATCGCGCAGGCGCAGGCGAGTTTCAACCTGTCCGTCGCCTTCAGCCCCTCAAGCATCTGCGCGCGCCTCCTCGCGTCCGCGCTCTGCGCCTAATGCTTGCCGTTCGCGTTTGAGCACATTCCGCTCTGACTCGCGCATCCATCCGACCACGAGCGCAAGTCCCGCGACGACATAGACGAGTCCGGCGGGAACCCACATGATCAGGCCGCCGAGTTGTTGATCTTCGAGCGGCGTCAGTCCCCACGACCCGGTCGTCGTCGCGTATGCCGGATACCACGCGGAACGCGCGAAGGTGATGAGCGCGCCGAGCACGCCGCTGTGGACGGAGGTGGTGAACATGTAGAGCGCGGCAGCACCGTAGCCCATCAAGCCGCGCCGCCCGTGAACGAGCGACCACCAGAAAAGTAGTGCCGAGCCGAGAAAGCTGATGTGCTGAAGCGTGTGTACGAGATCGCTTTTGAGCGTCGCCTGAAAGAGCGCGGGGATGTGCCACACCCAGAGCGCAGCCGTGTGAATCGCCCACGCCGCGAGCGGGTTCGTCAGCGCGCGCCACGCACCTTGAAACCACTTTCGCTTCCCCAGACCGCCTAGCCGCTGCCGCCACCTGAGCGGCAACGCCCACAGCATCGGGAGCAGCGGGCGACCGAGCACGAGGAACGGCGCGGCCACCAGCATCAATATCTCGTGTTGCGTCATGTGCGCCGAAAACAAAACCTCGCCCCACGGGTGCAGCGGCGAGACGAGCGCGACGAAGAGAGCGAACCACCCGCCCGCGAAAGCCCACGCCTCCCAGCGTTGCACGCCCCGACCCGTCGCCGCCCCGTCGCCGCGCCACAGACGCCGCACCCCGCGCCGGTACAACCACGCCGACAGCGCGAGGCTCGCGATGATGTAAGGGTCGCGCCCCCACGTGTACCAGAGATCGGCGAACTTGTGCGGCTTTCCCTCATGGGCAAGTACGGGAACAATGGAGAAAGGTGAAAGGTGAAAGGTGAAAAGAATGAGCAGCAGTAAGACCGGAGCGCGCCCCACCCAGCCGCGCCTCTTCCCCCCTCCCCTTTCATCTTTACCCTCTCCCCTCATCTCCCTCACCTCTGGCACGGGCTGATCAAGAACTGCGGAATCCACTGCGCGATGAACACGAGCGTGATAAGACCGGCGAGCAGCAAACCGACGACGGCGATGAAACGGCTGCGCTCGACCACGCCGCCACCCTCGCCCGGCTCGACGCGTCCCGCCGCCTGCCAGTTGCGCCACGCGACGAAGCCGCCCGCGAGTGCGACGAGGAGAAACAGGATCGTCACCAGATGCGGCGCGTAAGTGTGGCCGCTCGAACAGGCGCGCGGCACGACCGCGTAGTTGACGGTCAACTGCGTGAGAAACGCGAGCGGCGCGGCGAGCAAGCCCGTCAGCAACCAGCAGACGCCGCGCTGTTCGCCAAACTCTTTTTTCGCCTTCTTCGTCAACGCCGTCCCTCCCGCACAGTTCAGAGATAACGCGGCGCGAGATAGAGCACCACGTAACACGGAACCCAGATCGCGACGATGAAATACCAGTAGAGCGCGTTGTCGGTCGAATCAACGAAATACTTCGGCTCGGTGTGCCCGGCCAAAAGGACCGAGACGAGCACGCACGTCTCCAACACTTCCGCGACGAGGTGAAACGAATGAACCCCGATGATCGTCCACATCACCGACCCGTAAGCGTTGCTGTCGAACATCACGTTCAACGAATAGAACTCGAACCCTCGCAGCACGCAGAACGCGACGCCGAGCGCGATGCAAACGAGCGTCCAACGAATCGTCGCGCGCGTGTCCAGACGCCTCGCCGCGCGCTCCAACAAGTGCATCGGCACGACGCTCAAGAGCAGCACGGCGAGCGTCGCCGTCGGCACGCCGAGATCGGGCAACTGCGTCGGCGGAGGCGGCCAGTCAGCCACACGGTCGCGCAGGTAGAAGTAGCTGACGAGACAGATCACGAGCATCGTCGTCTCGATAGCGAGGAAGCCCCAGATGCCCCACCAGATCAGGCCGCGACTGCCGAAGGCGAACTCCGGCAAGTTGGACACGTCAATACCGGGTCGCCGTTTCATTGTGCTCGACTCGCCTCCTTCCGGCGTTCCTCTTCACTCCACTCGTCAACGGGCGTGAGGTCGCACTTTTCATCCTTCGGCTTCGGCCAGCCCCACCCGACGAGCGAGATGAACGCCGGAATCGCGCCCCATACGACCGCCCACGGCGTGAAGCACGAGCCGATGAAGGCGACGGCGGCGGAGAACGCCACGCCTATCGGCCAGATGGACGGACTCGGCAACGTCATCGTGTTATCCGGTTCGGCGTCGAACGTCTTGGTGAGCAGCACGTCGCGGCAGTCCGTCTTGAGTCCGGTCACGACGGGCGCATCGTCCGTTCGCGCCCACAGGGCTTCACGTCCCTGCACGACGGGGAGGTGCTCGAAGTTGTAACTCGGCGGCGGCGAACTCGTGCCCCATTCGAGCGTGTCCGCGCCCCACGGGTTATCGCCCGCCACGCGCCCGCGCTTCCGGCTCCACAATACGTTCACGATGAAGAGCGCGATGCCGAGCGTCATCACCACGCCGCCCGCCGTCGCGATCAAATTCAGTTTGCCCCAGCCCGTCCCCGGCAGATAGGTATAGACGCGGCGCGGCATCCCTTGTAGTCCGAGTTGGTGCATCGGGAAGAACGTCAGGTTGAAGCCGACAAACAGGAGCGCAAAATTCCAGCGGCCTAAGCGCTCGCCGAGCATGCGCCCCGTCATCTTCGGAAACCAGTAATAGAATGCGCCGAACAGAGGGAAGACCGCGCCGCCGATGAGCACATAGTGAAAGTGCGCGACGACGAAGAACGTGTCGTGGACTTGCAGGTTGACGGGGACGCTCGCCTGCATCACGCCCGACAGACCGCCGAGCACGAAGATGAAGAAGAAGCCGAGCACAAACAGGAGCGGCGTCTTGAACTGTGGCCGACCGCTCCACAGCGTCGCGATCCAGCAGAAGATTTGCACGCCCGAAGGAATGGCGATCATCATGGTCGCCGCCGTGAAGAAACTCTCGCCGAGTTGTGGCAATCCCGTCGCGAACATGTGATGCACCCAGAGGCCGAAGCCGATGAAGCCGATGGCGATCATCGAGAGCACGAGCGCGGTGTAGCCGAAGTTCGGGCGGCGCGTGAAGGTCTGGATGATCGAGGAGACGAAGCCGAGCGCGGGGATGAAGATGATGTAGACTTCGGGGTGTCCGAAGAACCAGAAGAGGTGTTGCCACAACAGCGGATCGCCTCCCTCCGCCGGGTTGAAGAAGTGCATGCCGACCAGACGGTCGAGCGTTAGAAACAAACTGCTCGTCATCACGGCGGGCATCGCGAAGACGACCATGAACGACATCACGAGCATCGCCCAGACGAAGAGCGGGATGCGATTGATGCTCATGCCCGGCGCGCGCAGCTTGAAGACCGTCACGATCAGTTCGATGGAAGCGGCGAGCGCGGCGATCTCCGTGAAGTTGATGAGTTGCGACCAGATGTCCACGCGCTTGCCGGGCGAGAACTCCGGCCCCGCGAGCGGCACGTAAGAGAACCAGCCGGTGTCAGGCCCGATATTGAGGAAGAAAAAGACGTAGAGAGTGATGCCGCCGAAGAGATAAATCCAGTAGCTGAAGGCGGCGAGGCGCGGGAAGGCGATGTTGCGCGTGCCGACCATCAGCGGGACGAGATAAATACCCATCGCCTCCATCACGGGGATGGCGAAGAGGAACATCATCGTCGTGCCGTGCATCGTGAAAATCTGATTGTAGAGGTCTGGACCAAGAAGCGTGTTTTCCGGTCGCGCGAGTTGCAGGCGCATGAGGAGCGCGAGCAGCCCGCCGAGCACGAAGAAGACGAAGGCCGTGACGATGTAACGCTTGCCGATAGATTTATGGTCAACGCTTCTGAGCCAGCCCCATAGCCCCGGCTCATCGCTCCACGTCCGTTCAAGTTCGGCGCGCTCTTGATCCTCTATGAGACTCACGGCGGGCACGGCCTGAGCAGTAGTAGACGCCGCGCTGGTCGTCGCGCTCATCTGATCGGGCTGCATCGTGTTCTCTTCGGCCTTCATTTGAGGCTCTCCAGATAGCTCAACAACGCCTGCAAATCTTCGGGCGAGAGCGGGTTCGGCGGCATGCGGTTGCCCGGCTTGAGTTCCTGCGGATTGCTGATCCAGCCGCCGAGATGCCCGCGCGTGTTCGGCAGCATCCCGGCAGCGATGGTCTGGCGGCTCGCCAGATGCGTCAGGTCGGGCGCGACGCTCGCGCCAGCGTCCGTCCCGCGAATCGTGTGGCACATGATGCAGGGCGACGCGAGAAAAACCTGCTGCCCGCGCTGCTGCTCCGCGCTCACGGGCGCGACGGCAGGGCGACGCTGTGCCTCCATCCACGCGTTGAACTGCTCGGCGGGTTCGGCCACGACAACAAAAGCCATGTGCGCGTGTTGCAGTCCGCAATACTCCGCGCACTGCCCGCGATACGTGCCCGGCGTGTCTGCTCGCAGCCAGAGGGTCGTCTCGTGGCCGGGAATCAGATCGCGCTTGCCCGCGAGGTTCGGGACCCAAAAGCTGTGGATCACGTCGCTCGAAGTGAGACGCAGCGTCACCGTCTGCCCGACGGGGATGTGTATCTCGTTCGCCGTCCTGAAGGTCTGGCTCGCCACGTCGTTCTCATACTCGACTTGCCACCACCACTGTTGACCGTTCACCTTGATGCGCAGGTTGTTCGGGTCTGCCAGCGCGTAGAGTGAACGACTGGTGATAAAACTGGCGACGAGAAAAACGAACAGGATGATGACGGTTGAGACGACCGCGCCGGTCACTACTCCGCGCATGCGCCGCTCACGTCGCGCGTCCGGTTCGGTGTCGGGCGCGTGCGCAAGTTTGTTTGTCTTGCGAGGCGTGCGAACGAGCGCGGCGGTGAGAAACGCGATGACGAGCAGGAAGACTCCGGCGCAGACGTAGAACATCAACCACCAGAGGCGACTGACGTTTCCGGCGTTCGGGCCAGCCGGGTTGAGAATTGATTGCGAGCCGGTGCAACCTGCCGTCGCAAGCGCGTAGAAGACGAACGCCGGGCACGCGAGCGCATGATGTCTCGGCCTTCGCCCGCGCGCGCTCATTGCGGACGCTCCGCCGACTTCGGCACGCCGCCTGTGCTGCGCGGCTCCTGCGGCTCGGTGGACTGTTCCGGCTTCTTCACGTTCATGTCGTCATCGCGTCCGGGCGCGGCGTCTTTCGGCACTTGCCCGCTCATGCTGCGCACGTAGGCGGCGAGTTGCCACACCTGATAATCGGGAATCTTCCCCCGAAACGAAGGCATGCCGTTCGGGCGACCCTCGACGATGGTGGCGAAAATCTGATCGGGTGCGCTCCCGTAAATCCATTTCGCGTCCATCAGCGGCGGCCCCATCCCCCCGCCGCCGTGCGCGTGGCAGCCCACGCAGTTGTACCACTCGTATAGACGCTTACCTTCGCTCATCGCGAAAGCGTTCTCTTCAAATTCGTTCTGCGCTGAAACGACCTGCGCATTGCCCGGTCGCAGTTCGCTCAAAGTCTTGCTGTTGACGCGCGACGACGAGGGCGGGTCAACTCGCAAGCCCCGCTCTTCCCGCTTGCACGCCAGCATGAGACACAACCCCAGCACGACGCCGCTCGCCGTCGCGATCATCAACCTGCTTTGTCTCCTGCTTCTCACTTGCGTGCTTTCCTCTTCAATAAGTCGTCTGCGGCGGCGGTGCTGGTCCGCCGCGCGGCACGCCGTACTCGTCGAGTATCGTTTCGATCTCCGTCCGTCGCCGTTCGATGACACGTTCGAGTTCTTCCCTGAGCGCATCGTCGCCACGCCTGACGCCCATCGAGATGTCATAGACGAACGGGAGAAACGGCAGATCGATCTCAGGCGACACGGGAACGACATCGAGCGCGACCTTTTGCCGCGACGCGAAGTAGCCCGCGAGTGGTCCCCACACGACGGCCACATCCACCTCGCCGCGCGCCACCGCCTCGACGATCCGCGCGGGCGGGTTCGGCTTCGAGTAGTCGCCATACACTGTATAGCCCACCACGTTCTCGATGATCCGGCGTGCCGTGAGCGCGTGCGCGGGCGGCGTGTTGGCCGAGTCGTCGCCGATGAGCTGGACACCGATTTTTAGCTTCCGCAGGACGGGATCGTCGAAGGAGCGTATGGCTAGATGGCGATCCTTGCGCGACACGAAAACGTAAGACGAGCGATAATAGGGCGACGTGGTGAGCGCGAGTTCAAAGCTCGCGGGCACGCCGACGACGACATCGCACGCGCCCGCTCTGAGCGTGTTGCGAATGAAGCCGCGTCGCTGCGCCCACCATTTATATTCGACCTTCCTCCCCATCTCGCGCGCCAGCACTTCGGCGATCTTATTCTCGAAGCCTTCGCGCCGCTCGTTTGAGAACGGCAGATTGTTCGGGTCGGCGCAGACGCGCAGCGGCGCGCCGCCTTGAGGCGCGGGCGGCTGCGGTCGCACCTGTTCTTGCGCCTGCGTCGCCTGTTGCCGTGGCGGGTTGGCCTGACCGGCGCACGAGACAAGGACAGAAGCCATGATGAAGAGCGAGATGAGCGAAATGAATCGCTTTCTCTGCGCCTGTGCGCCTGTGCGTGAGGGACATTCTTTCGTTGGCTTTAGTCTCACGCAAAGGCGCAACGGCGCGACGATGAAATCGGGAAGTAGAGCTTGAAATAAGCTCGTCGGTTTAAGGGAGGGAGAAGACATACAGCGTCCCTCCCTTCGTCGTGTGCTCGGGCAAATCGGACATCGCGCCGACGAAGCCAAGCGCGGCGCTCGAATCGCGCGGGTCGAGATCGCCGGAGACGATTGCGCCAGCCCACCCGCCGACGCCCGATAACACCGCCACGTATTGTTTGCCGTCCGGGCCGCGATAAGTCACGGGCTGGCTGATGATTCCCGAGTCAACTTTGAACTGCCAGAGCAGTTCGCCCGTGCGCGCGTCGAGGGCTTTGAAGTAGCCGTCCATCGTGCCGTAGAAGACCACGTCGCCCGCCGTCGCCGCCGCGCCGCTCCACAGCGGGAATTTCTCTTTGAGCTTCCACACCGCGCGCGCGCCGACCGGGTCCCACGCCGTAAACTCGCCCCTGTGCCCGCCCGGTCCCGCGTACATCTTCACGTTCGCGCCGACGTAGGGCGTGCCCGCGATATAGTTGGCCTCCACCCCCTCGAAGTCCATGCAGAGATTGTTGTGCGGGATGTAGACGAAACCCGTGCGCGGCGAGAAGGCCGAAGGGTTCCAGTCCTTGCCGCCGGGCGCGGTCGGGCAGATGTCGCGTATAACTTTGCCCAGCACGGGCGTCTTCTCCTCGTTAGGGATGAGTCGCCCGCTTTGTAAATCCACGCCCTTGCTCGAAGTGATGTGGACGAACGGAGTGGCCGAGAGCACTTCGCCCGTCGTGCGGTCGAGGACATAGACGTAGCCGGTGCGCTCCGGGCGGACGAGCACCTTGCGCGGCTGCCCGTTCACGTTCATGTCAAGCAGGATTTGCTCGTTGATGCCGTCGTGGTCGAACAGATCGTGGGGCGACCACTGGTAGAACCAGTGGGCTTCGCCCGTGTCGGGGTTGCGCGCGAAGATGCCGGATGTCCACTTGTTGTCGCCGGGGCGCTGATCCGGATTCCAGGGGCCGGGATTGCCCGTGCCGTGATAGATCAAGTTGAGTTCGGGGTCGTATGAAATCCAGCCCCAGACGGTTCCGCCGCCGATCTTCCAGGCATCGGGCGGCCACGTCGCGACGCCCAGATCAGTGCCGCGATCCATCGCGTAAAAGGGGCGGAAGTTCGCGCCGATGAGCACGTCTTTGTCCGGCCCCGTGTTGTAAGCGCGCCAGGCGATCTTTCCGCTGTTCGCATCAACCGCCGTGATCCAACCGCGCACGCCGAACTCGCCGCCCGAGTTTCCGACCAGCACTTTATCGCGGACGACGAGCGGAGCCATCGTCATCGTCTCGCCCCGGTTGATCTCGCCGAGTTTGGTCTTCCAGAGTTCCTTGCCCGTCTCTGCATCGACGGCGACCGTGTGGTTGTCGAGCGTGTTGTAGAAGAGTTTGCCGTTCGAGAAGACCGCGCCGCGATTCACCACATCGCAACAGGCGACGCCCTGCGCGGCGGCAGCCGGTTGCGGCTCATACTTCCACTTGGTCGCGCCCGGACGTGTCAGATCGAGTGCGTAGAGGATGTTTGGGTAGGGCGAGACAACGTACATCGTGCTGCCTGCGACGATGGGCGCAGCCTCCTGACCGCGATTAACGCCCGTCGAGAAGGTCCACGCAACTTTCAGGTTGCGCACATTCCCCGTGTTGATCTCGTCGAGTCCGCTGTAGCGCGTGCTCGCGTAATCCTTAGCGGGCATCGTCCACTGCCCGTCCTCGGCCACGTTGGCGAACGGCGGCACGGCGACCTGCCCCGCCTGCGAAATCTGCGTGGCGGGCTGTCCCGTTTGGACGGTGCGTGAACGATCAGGATTGCCGGAACAAGAGGAGAGAGAGAGACAAAGACTACAAAGAATTACGAAGCAGAGAAGAACAGCCAGCGACGGCAAAGACGATGCTCGCCAGAGTTGATTCATTAAGTCTCCTTACGTAGAGGAAGACCTACTTCTTACTTATTAGGGGGTGCTAAATTGTCGGAAAACGGAGCGACTATAACGAAGAAGTGCTATTGGCCTCTGTACGTAATCGTACGTCGTTACGCTTATCCATGCTCAAGACATACAAAAGCATGCAAAAGGTAGAGAGGGCGACGAGGCTTGCGCGAATCTCAATCGGACGACTCGTTAATCCGGCTGCGATGCTGACAGATACCTGTCGCGTAGAATCCCCATGTGATGCAACTCATGCCCGGCGATAATGTAGGCGAGCGCGCGAACGCTCACTTCGTTCTCACTCGCCACGCCCCTGCGCATCCACGCTTCTCCGTCCAGATGCTTAAAGAGAAAAAGCGTCGCACGCCTGACGCTCTCGAATTCCGCGGCGAGATCGCCGAGAGAGCAAGCGTCGAATGAGGCGTTGAGAATGTAGTCGTCCTGCTCGTAACCGGGGAGGGGCGTCGTGTCGTTGCGTGCGAAGCGGAGCGCGCGATAAGCGAAGATTCTCTCGCTGTCTATCATGTGCCCGACGAGTTCCCTGACGCTCCACTTGCCGTCGGCGTAGCGGAAGCCCGCCTGCGACTCGGGCACGCTGCGTAGGAGCGTGAGCGTCTCGGACACTTGGTCGCTCAACGCCTTGAGTATGTCGTCGCCTGAGACGAGGGACATGTATTTGCCGTAATAGGGCGCGTATTCCGTCTCGTCGGGCCTGTTGATAGTTGAAGTCGTCATTTCAAAAATTCGTCTCCTTCGCAGGAATGGCAATCTGACACTCGAATTAAGGCATCAAGGCGACGATGAAGGCCATGCTATCGCGGTATCCGGTTGAATGTAGTGTCAGATGCGGCATTGCGCTCATCAAAGCTCTTTTAGCTTTGGTTGTAGATTACGAGATGGTTCAATTTGATAGGGATTGAGAATCTGAAACAATGGTGTCGTTAGCTTTGCAAACGAATAGTCTTTACCAAGTTTCCACGTCGAGCTATTTCTGAATTTAAAAACTGCGTCTATCTTTGCCAATATTTCATCATGCGGGTAAGAGATACCAATCTTTACCACGACGGAAAGCGACATGAAGATTTCTGCCTTCATATTTTTTACAGAACGTAAGACGACCCTTAAGCTGAATTTTTAAGAATGTATCGCCATCGACATGTTGTGCAATCATATCAGCACCGTTCCAGTCGTCACTCAACCTCATAGTGACAAAGCCATAATCAGCTAGCAAGGCAGAAAGTTTTTGGTAGTTGTAGTTTTCCTTTTGCCTTGCGTTAAGGCTGCCGTATCTAATCAGTGCAAGATTCAATGACATGGATTCTCACCTGTCGGATAATGTAAGCATCTAACGGATATTGTACAGAATGATTCGGCCTAACTACGTAATAGCCCGCGAAAAGCTGACGAGTTCTGCTTAACATGCCTGAGTGAGTGAATTCTGCCGCTCTTGCGCCTTAACAGCTTAGCAAATTTCCCCCAACTTACGGCAATTTTTATAACAGACACAAGCATCTGTGGCGGCGAGTTTGGGCGTGGGAGAGATAGACCAAGCGTGTGTTAGTTGAATATAATCCGGGGCATCCCCACACAGGTGTATGTAGCGCAGAGGCGTGTCGGTCATCTCAAGTCTAAGAACGAAAGGGTCAATATGATTTTATTCAAACGGAAACTTTTGTTGGTAAGTGTCGCGGCGTTTGTGTTGGCGGTGGGTTCGGCGCAGGCGGGCGCGTTTCAGGAGAAGTCTGAGAAGAAGAAAAAAGGGACGCCCGTGGGGACGCCCGTGTTGTGGCAGGAGCCGCACGACATCTCTTCGCGCAATTTGTTGCTGGGGTCGGGCGGGGCGGGGATGAGGCCGAACGTGCGGCGGCTCACTTTCATCAAGGAGGAGAAGGGCGGCTGGTCGAAGAAGTACCGGGTGAGAGACGGCGCGGGGCGTGTGTGGGTGGCGAAGGTGGGCAAGGAGGCGCAGTCGGAGACGGCTTCCACGCGGTTGCTGTGGGCGGCAGGTTACATGACGGAGATCACGTATCTCGTCCCGCGCGTGCGCATCCCCGGCGTGGGCACGTTTCAGAACGTGAGGTTCGAGGCGCGCCCCGAAAACATCGAGCGCGAGGGCGACTGGAAGTGGGAGCAGAACCCGTTTGTCGGCACGCGCGAGTTGCAGGGGTTGAAAGTGTTGATGGTGCTCTTGAACAACTGGGATACGAAGGACGAGAACAACGTCCTGCTGGCCGTGCCCACGCGCAACGGGACGGAACTTCGCTACGCCATCAGCGACCTCGGCGCGACGCTCGGCGACACCGGCAAGTGGCCGCTGCTCTGGCGTTTCACGCGCAGCCGCAACGACCCGCAGGGCTTTCGCGGCGACAAACTCATAGACGAGATCAAAGAGGACGGGCGGGTTGATTTCGAGTTCTCCGGCAAGAAGCGCGGGATGTTCAACGACATCACGGTCGAGCAGGCGCAATGGGTCGGCCAACTGCTCTCGCGCCTGAGCGACCGGCAAATCGCAGATGCCTTCCGCGCCGCCAACTACAGCCACGCGGAAGTGCGCGCGCTGACGAGTGCGATCCGCACGCGCATCAACGAACTGGCAGGTCTGCGGCGGGGCGTAGCCGTCGCGCGGTAGCGTGCCGGACAATAAACAGACTTTAAGCGCGTCTGACAAAACTGTAGGGGCTGCGGAGATGTCCGCAGCCCCTACAATTATTTCGATCTTGTTTGACGCCCCCAGACTTCGCCCGAGTCGCCTACCGGATCGGGATGACGGTCAGATTAGAAGTATTCAAAGTGTTGGGTTTCTTCTGTTGCTTTGTCAGGACACCGGAGTCAACGGTTTCGCCAGTGCGCGAGATGACCTGAAAGTGCAACTCGTCGCCCGCGACTTCGAGCAGCATGAACGACATGTCCGTGTCGAACGCCTTTTCCGTCAGCGGCGACCCCTTCTTGACATCGCCCGAACGGAGTTTGCCGCCCGCGCCGGAGATGAAATAGTAGATGCCCTTCTGCGGTTTGACGCGCTCGTAGAAGTGTTCGTGCCCGGCAAAGACCGCGTTGACGCCGTACTTCAAAAAGATCGGCTCGACCACTTCGCGCAAGCCCGAAGACGAGCCGTGCTTGCCGCCCGAAGAATAGGGCGGGTGGTGCATAAACATGATCTTCCACTCGGAAGTGTCCTTCGCTAATTCATCCTCCAACCACTTCACCTGCCGTTTGTCCATGTAGTTGCTGTTGAGCGAGTAGAAGGCGACGCCGCCCTTCGTGAAACGGTAAAACTCCTCGCCGTTCATGTTGAACTGCTCGTAGAAGCGTTGGTTCGATTCGTCGTGGTTGCCGAGCGTGGCGTAGAACTTCACTTTGTCGTCCAGCAGTTGCTTGTAGACGTTCTCGAACTTCAACTTGAAGTCCGCAGGCTTCTCGCCGCCGTACATGTTGTCGCCCAACATCAGGACGAACTCATAAGGGAAGGCTTGCCGGTAGCGGAGCATCACGTCTGACAACTCCTGTTGCTGGATAGTTCCCGTCCCCGTGTCGCCGATGACGAGGAAACGCACCGAACCTTCTTTGACCGGAAGCGTAAGTTTGACCGGCGCACTCGCTGCCGCCGTCGCCACACGTTCGCCCGTCGCCACACGTTCACCCGTCGCCGGGACGGGGGCGGAAGTTTGCGCGAGCGCGTTTCCTATCAGGCCGCCGAAGATGAGCGCGGCGAATGTCAGCACCGAAGCAATAGTACGTTTCATGATCTTCCTCTCCCACGCGCGCACGTTCTAGGGCAGCGCGTCGAGCATGTAATCGACGATCAGACCGTTTTCGCGATCAACGAGCAGCATGTTGCGACTGACGAAGCGATACCTCAACTGCTTCGGCAGTTGCGGGAGTTTCAAAAGCAGCGTAGGCGACATCTCGACCAACTCTTTCGTCTCCGGGTAAACGTAATTTACCCGTAGCGGGACGCCCTTCGTGTCGGCTTCCAACACCGTCTCGCGCAACTCTTTCCGTTCCGTTCCCTTATACTCGCTTTTGATCGTCGCGCGGATGTAGGTCGCGATGTCCGGCGTGAACAACTCGCCCGGTTTTGCCCCGGCGCGTGCCGAGCGCACCCGCTTCTCAAACTCGGTCTTGTGCGCCTCTATCTGTTCGGGCGTGCTGTCCTTAGCGAGTTTCGGCATCTTGGCCTCTATTGACTCGCGCAACTTGGAGTAGTCCTTCGCCCGCTCCTGAAACCCGACAACCATCTCCCTCTGTTTGGGCGGCATGCTGTCGAGCGGGTCGGGTTGTTGTCCGGCGGTTTGCTGCGCGATTGCCGGAAGTGGCGAAAACGTCAAGCCGAACATGACCGACACACCCAGCACGAAACCGATCACTTTGTTCATTTTGTGTTTCATTTGCCATCTCACAAAAGCAAACATGATGCCAGCCGCACGCGTCATACGGCTTCAATTTCCTGAGCCTGTTTAGACTTAAGGAATACAGCTAGTTACGATTTTGAGTGACGGGTGCAAGTTGGAGACGCCCGCCGCGCGACGCCGGGAGAGGCATTTAGAGGTGAGACACCGTATGGCTTGTTTGTCCTATGTTGATACAAGACGGAGGGCTTGCCGCCGCGCCCGTAGCCATTGATGCAGACGCGAAAGTTGAGGGGGAACTAACGCCGGAAACCGCCCGTATCACAAAACAGGGTTTTGAGCACACTCTGGTGCACGCCGCCGGATACGTCTACAATGTGCGGCATTACCACCGCGGCCACCCGGAAATTCTCGTCATCGAATTTGCACGGACGCGCAGTACGGATGAACCAACGCCCGCGCCGCCTTCAAACTTAAATCGTGACTGGAGACTCTCTGATGAACTCGTTCAAATCCATCTCCGCCCGCGTCGTCTTTTACGCCTGCCTCTCGTTCGTCTTTTGCGCTTGCCCCGCTGCGCGCGCGCAGGACAAGTTCGACGTTAAGGCCAATTACCAGAAGCGCGAGGTTCGCATCCCGATGCGCGACGGCGTGAAGCTGTTCACGTCCATCTACCTGCCCAAAGACACTTCGCGCACCTACCCCATCATGTTCAGCCGCACCCCTTACACCGTCGCGCCTTACGGCGAAGACAAGTACAAGGAGAATCTCGGCCCGTCCACTCATTTCATGCGCGACGGTTACATCTTCGTCTATCAGGACGTGCGCGGAAAGTTCCTGTCCGAAGGCGAGTACATGGACGTGCGACCGCACAAACCGCAGAAGACCGGCCCGACCGACTTTGACGAGAGCACCGACACCTACGACACCATCGAGTGGCTTGTTAAAAATCTCCCGAACAACAACGGGCGCGTCGGCATGTGGGGCATCTCATATCCCGGCTTCTACACTTCGATGGGTCTGCTCGGCGCGCACCCCGCGCTCAAGGCGGCATCGCCGCAAGCGCCCATCGCCGACTGGTTCATCGGCGACGACTGGCATCACAACGGGACGATGTTTATCGCGCACACCTTAGGCTTTTTCGCCTCCTTCGGCCTCCCCCGGCCTCAGCCGACGACCGAATGGGCGACGCCCGTATTCAAACCCGTCACGTCCGACGGCTACAAGTTCTTCCTCGACATGGGCGCGCTCCCGAATGTCAACGCGAAGTATTACAAGAGCCGGATCGCCTTCTGGAACGAGATGATGGCGCACCCGAATTACGACGACTACTGGAAGGCGCGCAACGTCCCGCAGCACTTGAACAACATCAAGCCCGCCGTGATGACCGTCGGCGGCTGGTTCGACGCCGAAGACCTCTACGGCGCGCTTCGCACCTACGAGGCCATCGAGCGCAAGAACCCCGGCATCTACAACACGCTCGTCATGGGGCCGTGGCTGCACGGCGGCTGGGCGGGCATGGAGGGCGACACGCTCGGCGACATCAACTTCGGCGAGAAGACCGGCGTTTTTTATCGCGAGAAGATCGAGTTTCCGTTTTTCCAGTGCGTCTTGAAAGACAAGTGTGCGGAGAAGTTGCCGGAGGCTTACGTCTTTGAAACCGGCTCGAACCGCTGGCGCAAGTTCGACAGTTGGCCGCCGAAGCAGGCGAAAGAAACGTCGCTCTATCTCAACGCGGACGGTCGCCTTTCCTTCACCGCCCCGGCGACCGCCGCCGCCCGCGCCTTCGACGAATACGTCAGCGACCCGTGGCATCCCGTGCCGCACCTCAACCGCATCAGCCTCGGCATGACCGGCGACTACATGATTCAGGATCAGCGTTTCGCCTCGCGCCGACCCGACGTGCTGGTATATCAAACGGACCCGCTCCCGCGCGACATCACGCTCGCAGGCCCTCTCACCGCCAGCCTCACCGTCTCGACCACGGGCACGGATTCCGATTTCGTCGTCAAACTCATAGACGTGTTCCCCGACGACACGCCCGACCCCGACCCGAACCCGAAGTTGTTGCGCATGGGCGGCTACCAGATGCTCGTGCGCGGCGAACCGATGCGGGCGCGCTACCGCAACAGTTGGGAGCGGCCTGAAGCGTTGACGCCGAACCAGCCGACGAAAGTCGAGTACGTGATGCCGGACACGAGCCACACCTTCCGCAAAGGCCACCGCATCATGGTGCAGATTCAGAGCACGTGGTTTCCGCTCGTTGACCGCAACCCGCAGAAGTTCGTCAACATCTATCAGGCGCGCGACTCCGACTTCCAGAAGGCGACGCAGCGCGTCTACCGCGCCGGTCGGACAGGCTCACACTTGAAGCTGATGGTGCTGCCGTAAGCTGAAAGGGATGAATAAGAATTGATTCAATGAAGAAATAGAAATATTGAATCAATGAACCGATGAATCAATGTATCAATTCTTATTCATCCCTTAAACGCTCACCACGGCACGCACACGCAGTTGCGGCAATTCGGGAGCAGGTGATAGAGGACTTCGTAGGCGAGCGTGTAGGCTTCGGGCGCGCGTAAGAGCGTGTCTTCCCGCGTGGACTGCGCCCCTACCAACTCGGCGACGCGCGGGGCGACGCGGACGTACCAATACTTGTTCGCGCAGAAAGAGTTTCCGCCCTCGTCGCGCACCGCCGACAACTCGGCCTGCAACTCGCCGAGCGCGGGTTCTCGCTCCAAAAGCATCTCCCACGTGATGACCGGCGCGAGATAACTTACTGCCCCCGTGGAAGCTGGACGCGGCGCGGAGTGATCTGGTCGCGCGCGGGAACCGTTGGAGTTTCCCCCCGCCCCGCCGCCGTCTCCTCGGCTGTGGGCGGGGCTTCCGACTTTTTTACGTCGCCCGCCTCGCCCGCGCCACCTCCCTTTCTCCGCTCGTGCAGCACGCGCGAACTGTAGACCTCAACCTCGTGCTGGCTCAGTTCTTCCACTTGATTGACGAAAGCGGAGAAGGCCGCCGCGTGGTTTTCATAGTGGCGATAGTGGCCGCTCAGTTGCAGGAATCGCCAGCCCTCGGTTTGCAGTCGCTCAAGGTTCTGCTCTGTGTCGCGCCAATGCTGCCCGTAGTTGAACAGGTGCTCGACGACGACACTGCCCGACACCAGCAGCGTGATCAGGATCGTCAGGTAGCGCACCGGGTTAGCCCACGTTCCGAGACGCACCTCGTCGAAGCCGACGCTGACGAGCATCAGGATGACGAGGCATCCGAGCGCGGTCGCCAGCCGCAGGACTTGATATTTCTTGAGCGCGCGCTGCAACTCGTAATCCAGACGCAAGACCTGTTGCAGCCAGCGCGAGCGCACGTAGCCCTTCTGCAAATTCGACAGGCTCAAATCCTTCGACTCGATGAGCGCGCCCAGATCTTCGCTGAGCCACGCGCGATAGCCCGCGCCCCGATACCTTGCCGGTAAGGCCATAGAAAAACTCCTCTGATGTTTTAAATAGAACTCTCCGCCGCAGGCTCCCGGCGAACGCCCTTAGCGCGCGCCCGGAGTCCGTATAAAAGCAACCCGCCTCTTCCGTCTCAAATTGAGAGGGAGAGAATAGCCAAGAAAAGCCCAACGGTAAAGACGGAGCGGGGAAAGCGGGTTTCAAGTTTCAGGTTTCAAGTTGAAGAAAAAGCTCCCAAGCTTTGGCCGCGCAATGCTGAAAGTCGTTCACTGTTTTTAACTTGAAACCTGAAACTTGAAACCTGAAACCTGAAACCTGAAACCTGAAACTTGAAACCCGCTCAGGGGCAACCCTCGCGCCCGGTTCCGACATCCTTTCGTGCAACATGCTACTCTCCCGCTTGCCAAAGCGTGTCTCTGTTTGGTAAACGTCCGCTGAAACATTTCGTTCGGGTGTCCACAGTTTCCGGGAGGGATTATGAAGAAGAGTAACTTAGGCGCGGCGACCCTTGCCGTCGTCCTCATCTTGAGTTTGAGCGCGGCGGCGTTGGCCGACACGATCCGCCTGCGCGACGGCTCGGTCGTGCGCGGCCAGATCATCGCTTATAAAGACCAGCAATTCACCGTGCTCATCGGCGCGGGCGCGCGCGGTCGGCGCAGCCGCATGACGATCTACTCAGAAGACATCGAATCCATCGAGTTTGACGCGACCGATGTGGCCGCCGCGAACAGCGCCGGTAACGACGACGCGAACGATGATCGCGGCGCGGTCAGCCCCGCCCCGCGCACTTCTCCCCCCGTTAACACGCGTCCCCAGCCGGACACGACGCCCATCGACCGCGCCGACAACACGGCAAGCACGCCGACGACGAACAACGCCGCCCCCGTCTTTTTCCCCATCCGCCTGCGCGTGCGTGCCGACAACGCCTCGAACGGTTGGAACGACAGCGGGCTGATGGTGCGCGCCGGTCAACGCCTGCGCATCACGGCGACGGGTCGCGTCTCTCTCGGCGGCGGCCAGATGTCTACGCCGACGGGGCTGCCCCGTCTCGCCGACCGCGACAAGCTCATGCGCAACGACCCGACCGGCGCGCTCATCGCCGTCATCGGCGACGACAACGACGACTTCATCTTCGTCGGCGCGAGCCGCGAATTCACGGCGCAACGCGACGGGCGACTCTTCCTCGGCGTCAACGAAGGCAACCTCGGCGACAACTCCGGCACGTATGAAGTGACGGTCGAGGCCGAAGCCCTCACGGGTTCCGCCCGCCCCTAACCGCTACGATTTCGAGTCCGTTCCGGCGGGAGATGCCGTTGCTGCGAGGACGGCGGCGGCATCTCCCGCACGCTTCTCCGCATCCAATCCTTTCTTGCTCTGCGGGCGACGCACGCCGTACTATTGCCTGAGCGTTGCTCAAAATACATCGTCCGCCCACCCCGAAATCGTTTTAAGAGGTTTAAGATCACCATGAAGAACTCTCTCAACAGCCGCCCGAAGCGCATCCTCGCCGTCGCCGTCGCACTCATGTTCGTTTTCGCTAACGCGCCGGTGAGCAGTTTCGACGCGCTCGCGCAGTCGCGCCGCAAGCCGGAGTCGCTGCCGCAGAAGAAGAACCAGCGACCGGGCGAGCAAAAGCCGGAAGGCGAAAAGGCTGACGAGGAAGTTCCGAAAGAGGTCATCAACACGCCGCAGGATGCAGAGGTCGTGAAGGTCATCACCAACCTCGTCAACATCGAGACGGTCGTCATCCACAAAAAGAGCAAGCAGATCATCGGCGGCTTGAAACAGGCAAACTTCGCCATCTTCGAGGACGGCGTGCAGCAGCAGATCACAAACTTCGCCACGCCGGAAGCGAAACTCAACGTCGCCGTCGTCATCGAGTACAGCAAGCTCGCGCAGGCTCTCGCCGCCTACGGCAACAGCGGGCAGGACGACGGGCGACGCGAACTCATCGCGCCCGCCGCCCTCTTCATGCAGGACGCCGTGCAGCGCGGCGACTACATTTCCGTCATCGCCTTCGACATGCGCCCGACGCCGCTCACCGATTTCACCAACGACCCGCAACGCATCAATCAGGTGATCAACCTGCTCATACGCAATCGCCCGGCCTTCCGCGAAACCAATCTTTTCGACGCGTTGAAACTCACGCTCGCGGGTGGTCGCGCCGATTCCGTCGTGCTCGAAGAGAACCAGCCGGATAAGTCCGATTACTCCGGCCTCGCCAGCGTCGAAGGTCGCCGCCGCGCCGTCTTCCTCATCGCTACGGGCATCGACACGTTCAGCAAAACCAACTACGATCAGGCGCGCAAGATCGCGCAAAACTCCGGCGTGCCCATTTACATCATCGGCACGGGCAATCTCTTTTACAAAAAATACAGCGACCAACTCGAAGCGACCGACACGCTGACCGGCTTCCCCGGACGCCTCACGCTCATTCAGGCGCAGAACACGCTCAACACCTTCGCCAAAGAAACCGGCGGCGCATATTTCCCCGTCACCTTCGAGGGCGAACTGCGCTCCACGCTCGCCTCCATCAACGCGCTCATGCGCAGCCAGTACAGCCTCGGCTACAACCCCGGCGACCGCCGCGACGGCAAGCAGCACAAGATCGTCGTCAAAGTTGACATCAACGGCGACGGCGTCTACGACGACAAAGAATTCGACGTGCAGCACCGCAAGTTCTACAACGCTCCCAAAGCGTAAAAGCCGGTTTCAAGTTTCAGGTCAGAGGTTTCGAGTTTCAGGTTTCAGTTTCAAGAAAACTCAGGTTGAAGAAAGAGGTCGCAGGTTTGTCAACACAAACCCGCGACCTCTTCTTTTGTTTTTAACCTGAAACCTGAAACCTGCTCCCCTTTCACACCCCGTAGAGGCGGAGGCGAAACTCGTCGTTGAAGGCGTTGATGTCGGCGCGGCGACCGGAGAAGAGGCGCGCGTGGCGCAGGAGCATGGGGAGTCCGCCGTGCGGCAGGTCGAGGCCGTAGGCAGGGCTGCGGAAGATGGCCGCGAGTTGCGGGTTGAGTTGCTGCGGCACGCCGTAGCGGATGGCCTTTTGCGCGGGCGGCGCGAAGCCCGCCGTGCGGCGCGGGTTCAAAATCTCAATCGAATGATCGAAGATGAGCAGGCGCGTCGTGTGGTCGCGCAGGGCGAGGTCGCGGTGCGCGAGCGCGTTGGCGATTGCCTCGCGCACGGTTGCGCGTTGGTAGTTGGCGCGCGCGACGATGGGCGCGTCTTCCGGCAGTTCGCCGCCGGGTGATGTCTGGCGCGGTCGCACGTCTCGCAGGTCGCAGTAGCGCGTGACGAACCGCAGAGACGATTCGTAGAGCGTGTGCAGGTTGCCTTTCAAGACGACGCGCTCGATCTCTGCGTCCTGCACGGTGTCTCCGGCGTAGCGGACGGCGGTGACGGTGGAGCGCGGGATGAGTTCGGCGACGCGCTCGTCGCGCCCGAAGAGGAGCAGACCGGCGATGGTGGGCACGGCCACGTCCATGTTGCCCGCCGCGAGTAGGAGATCGCGTTTCAACACGTCGGCGGTCGGGTAGTCCTGTGCGGGCGCGTTCGTGTCGAAGGCGTCGCCGGAGAACTCGCGTATGAAACTCCAGAGGTGCGCCTCATCGATGTCGGCGTCGCTCGCGCCCGTCAGGGCGACGTTCTCGTAGCGCAGAGGCCGCACCTCGTCCAACAGCGCAGAGAGTTCTTCGCGCGAGGCTTCGCGCTTGTCCGCGCCGATGCGTATGAAGTAGCGACCGTCGCGCGTTTGATACGGGCGGCGTTTGCCTTCGATCTCGACGGCGACCACGCGGCGACCGTTGTCGAACGCGATGAGATCGATATAGGGGACGAGTTGCGGAGAGATCTGTTCGCGGCAGATGCGCACCACTTCGTCGCGCACATCTTCCGGGTCGTCTACGCCTTCGACGCGGAGTTGATCGCTGACGCCGAAGACCATCACGCCGCCGCCCGTGTTGGCGAGCGCGCAGATGCCTTGCGCGATCCGCTCCGGATTCGAGAGTTTGACCTTGAGTTCGAGATAAGTGTCTTCGCCGCCGCGCACGAGCCGGAGCAGTTCGATGCGGGAAGTTTGCAGGGCTGGCGTGGAGAGATACTCCAGAAAAGAGCGTTCCGTGACGGGCTGGGTGCTGCGGTATTTTCTGCGTGCCATTTGTGTCTGGACGGGGACGCTCCACCGTTGGATTAGCCCGCCCGGATGCCGCGCGAAATGAGACAAATAAACTAAGCGCGCAGCACCTCTGGAATCAAAATGCTCTGCGAAGCTCGACGGGACGAACTTTCAACTGCGTGACGCTCGCGCGTCTCCGCGAGCGTTTGCGTTCAGTCGTCGTTGCGTCCGGTCACTGCTTCGAGTATGTCAAGTTCGCGTGCGGCGAGTAGTCGTCCCTGTCGCGCGAGCGATAGAAGATAGAAGGCCACGCCTCCGGCTGCGAACGCGGCGAGTATAGCATATTCGATCCAGAGACTCTGCGCGGCGTACCCGCCGAGCACCGCGAGCGCGGGCGCGGCGGCGATACATAAGAAGACCGGCAGCAGGAGCAACCCCGCTACGCCCGACGCGTTCATGCGTTTCCCGAACTGCAAACGCTTCGGGAAACGGAGCGAGAACCAGTTGCCCACCGTCGCCGACGCCGCCGCGAAGAAGATGAAGCAGAGTAAAGTGAACAGGAGAGAGCGCGGCGTCAGGTCGCGGTAGAGAAGCGCGTTGATCGTGACGACCGCGACGGCGAAGACGAGCGAGACGGCGAACCCGGCGAGGTTCTTCCCGGCGAGGATCGTGCGCCGCGCGACGGGCGCGAGCACATAGGCGCGCATCCCGCCCGACTCGTAGCCGAACAGATTCGCCGACAATGCCGACGTGATGAGGAACACGTAGAGCACGCTCAAGGCCGCGCTCGTGCCTTCCATGTAGGGCGCGATGCCCGCGAAGAATCCACCGCCCGCCGCGCCGCCGCCGAAGCCGCCGCCGCGACGCGAGCCGATCAACTTGAACGAAAGCGTCATGATGATCGGCATCGCCGCCATCGTGCGCAACTGCGCGTTGCGCATGGCGTAGCGCAACTCCTTCTCGAAGACGCTCGACAACTCTTCCGACCCGAACGGCAGACGCCATCCCCACGCCTTCGCGCCCGCGCCCTCTGCTTCGACGCGCACCTTGCGCGCGCCACCGCCGCCGCTGCCCTCCAACGCGCGACGCGCGATCTTGTAAGTGGCAATCGTGGTGAGAAGTGTGTAGGCCAGCAGCACTGCGAGCGAGAGCAGGTAGTTCGCGTTCATGCCCGCGCCGCCCGCGAGCGCGGCGGCCATCGCGCCCATCGGCGTCAGGCGCAGCGCGGAGGGGAAACGCCCGAGGTGCGCGAAGAGGCGGTCGCTCTGTCCGAGCACGAGGCCGGAGAGCGCGCCCAGAATGCCGAGGACGGCGAGCAGCGCCTCGCCGCGCGTCCGCTTCATACGCATCAACGTGTCGAGACACGTCGAGAGCAGTTTCGCGAGCGACATCCCGAACAGCGTCGCGCACAGGGCGACGACGAGCGCGCCGCCGACCCGCCCGTGAGCCAATCCCGCACCGAGCGAGACGGCGAAGATCGCGGGCGCGGCGAAGATTGAGGCGAGGCTCGTCAACTCGCTCAACAGGTCGAGCGCGAAGAGTTTGCGCAGGCTGATCGGGTACAGCAGCAACCGGCCCGGATCGAATTGATTGCCGCCGCCGAAACTCAGCGGCGCGGTCGCCCACACGAGATAGATCATCGAGGCCATCCCGAACAGCAGGAACAGAGACTCGACACTCGCGCCCGTCGCGAGGTCTTGCGCGAAACGCGACGCGCGCGCGCCGCTCCGGTTGCGCACGATGAAGTATGCGCCCGCGCCCAGACCGGCTGAGAGCATCAGCGAGAACGCGAGCGCGGCCAGTGTGCCCAACGCCGACGCCGCACGGTTCGCCGCGCCACGCTTCGAGCGCATCGCGTTGATGAACAGTCGCCACTTCAACCAGACGAGCGCGCCCAGTTGCGCGGCGTTCAAGTTGCGCGCCGCGCCCGCTTGTGTTTGGAGAGTCTTGTCCCGCATCGTGCGCGAGTTTAACGCGCCCGCGCGTGATAGGCTACAATCGACTCCCTCCGTAACGCTTATGCCAAGTATCACGCACGCCTACGTCGGACTCGGCTCGAATCTCGGCGACCGCGCCGGGAATCTCCTCGTCGCCGTGCGCGGCATGCTCGACTCGGGCTTGCGCATCACGCGCCTCTCGTCCGTCTACGAAACGGAACCCGTCGGCGTGACGACCGGGCAACCGCTCTTTCTGAACATGGTCACGGAACTCGCGCTCGACGCCGACACGACGCCCTCGCCCAAACAACTACTCGCGCGCCTGCTCCGCATCGAATATCAACTCGGACGCCGCCGCGCTGCGCCGCTCGCCCCGCGCACCATCGACCTCGACCTGCTGCTCTACGCCGACGCGCGCTCCGAGACGGAATATCTCATGCTCCCGCACCCGCGCCTACACCTGCGCCGCTTCGTCCTCGTCCCCCTCTGCGAACTCGCGCCCGGCGCGTTGCATCCGACGCTCGGACGGAGTTTCGCCGCGCTGCTATCCGAACTTTCGGATGCTTCCGTCGTCGCGCGTTGGACTCCGGCGGGCGGGCGCGGCGGTTCGTCCGAAAGTGAAATTTTCGATTGACATGCCGGATCGAAAAGCAGATAGTCCACACGCTCTGGAAGGGGGCGACCCGACGGCGGCGCAAATCAGTTTGCGGCTGCGCAGCGTGCTCGCCTATAATTCGCCATCCTCGGAAGCAGACGACCCAAACACAAGTGACCACGACTAATGGCATATCTCAAACAGCAGCGTCCTGAAAAAGTGACGGTTCCCTCGCTGCGCGCGAGCAAAGAGCGCGGCGAGCGGCTCGTCTGCCTGACGGCCTACGACTACCCGACCGCGCGCATCGTTGACGAGGCGGGCACGGACATCATCCTCGTCGGCGACTCGGTCGGGAACGTCGTCCTCGGCTACGACACGACCGTCCCCGTCACGCTCGAAGAGATGATCAGGCACACGCGCGCCGTGCGTCGCGGGACGGAGCGCGCCCTGCTCGTCGCCGACATGCCCTACGGCTCTTATCACACGGGCGCGGACGATGCCGTGCGCGCCGCGCTCCGGCTCGTCAAAGAGGGCGGCGCGGAGGCCGTCAAACTCGAAGGCGGGCGGGCGCGCGTCGAAGTCGTGCGTCGCCTCGTCGCCGAAGAGATTCCCGTGATGGGGCACATCGGTTTGACGCCGCAGTCGGTCAACAAACTCGGCGGCTTCCGCCTGCAAGGCAAGACAGCCGAAGCCGCGCGCGCGCTCGTCGAAGATGCACGCGCACTCGAAGCGGCGGGCGCGTTCGCGCTCGTCCTCGAAGTCGTGCCGCGCGAGATCGCGCGCATCGTCACGGCGAGCGTCGCGATCCCGACCATCGGCATCGGCGCGGGCGAGCACTGCGACGCTCAAGTCCTCGTCATACACGATCTGCTCGGCCTCTCGTTCAGCCCGACGCGCCCGCGCTTCGTCCGCCAGTACGCAGACCTGCGCGCGCAGATGACCGAAGCCATCAGCCGCTTCGCCGAAGACGTGCGCACGGGCGCATACCCGGCGGAGAACGAATCCTACCCACTGCCGCGCGAAGCCGCCGCCGAACTCGAAGCCACGCCCATCGCTAAAGGCGACGAATCTTGAGCCATCAGCTTTCAGTAGTCAGCTTTCAGCATCAAGAGAAAACTCTCAACCAGAATGAACGCCAACGCGAGTTTCAGGATAATCTTTGCTGTCGGAAAGGCGAATGCGCTTAAGCTGACCGCTGAAGGCTGATCGCTGACAGCTCTCCTTATGGAAATCATCAATCGTCGTCAACGCATGAGTTCGGTGTCGCGCAAGGTGCGACGCGAGTTGGATAAGACCATCGGCTTAGTGCCGACGATGGGCGCGCTGCACGAGGGACATCTCAGTCTCGTGCGCGAGGCGCGGCGCATGTGCGACGTGGTGATCGTCTCGGTCTTCGTCAACCCCAAGCAGTTTGCGCCGCACGAAGACTTCTCGCGCTACCCGCGCGACCTGACGAAAGACACGATGGCCTTAGCCGACTACAACGTTGATTACATCTTCGCCCCGCCCGCAGAAGAAATCTACCCGAAAGGTTTTTCCACTTACGTCGAGGTCGAACGCCTCTCCGAGCAACTCGAAGGCGCGGCGCGCCCCGGCCACTTTCGCGGCGTCGCCACCGTCCTGACCATCCTCTTCAACATCGTCCGCGCCGACTTCGCCTACTTCGGCCAGAAAGACGCGCAGCAAACGCTCGTCGTCAAACGCCTCGTGCGCGACCTCGCCTTCGACACGGAGATCGTCATCCTCCCGACCGTGCGCGAAGACTCCGGCCTCGCGCTCTCATCGCGCAACGCCTATCTCGAACCGGAAGACAAACGCGCCGCCGCCGTCATCTACCGCGCGCTCTCCCACGCCGAGGCCGCCTACTCCGAGGGCGAGCGCAACGGCAAAAAACTCGCCGACCTCATCCGCGCCGACATCGAAGCCGAACCGCGCGCGCAGATCGAGTACGTCAGCGTCAACGACGCCGACACGCTTGAGAGGCTCGACCGCCTCGACGACCGCCCCGTCATCATCGCCGTCGCCGCGCGCTTCGGTAAGACCCGCCTCATCGACAACATCGTCCTCAACAAGACGAACAAGACCGGCCAACTCGTGATGCCGTAAAAACCCGGCGGCAACCACGTCAAAGCCGTTTTTCACGCTGCCCGCCGGGTCGCATTCTCCCGCGCGTTTCAGTCCTGCCCCGGTCTTCATATAAAATCGGCGGGATGCCCGAAAGAACAAAACAGAAAGCTCACATCGAATTCACTTTGAACGGCGAGCCTACGGAAGTGGCGTTCGCGCCGCACAAGACCCTGCTCGAAGTCCTGCGCGAAGACCTGAACCTGATGGGCACGAAGCACGGCTGCGAACTTGGCGAGTGCGGCACGTGCGCCGTCCTCGTCAACGGACGCTCGGTGCTCTCCTGCCTCGTGCTCGGTCTGGACGCCGAAGGTCGCAGCGTCGAAACGGTCGAAGGCATGGCGACGCCCGCCGGTCTACATCCTTTGCAGGAGACTTTCGCCGACACGGGCGCGGCGCAATGCGGCTACTGCACGCCCGGCTTCCTGCTCGTCGCCAAAGAACTCCTCGCCGTCAACCCGAAGCCGACCCGCGAAGAGATCAAAGAAGCCCTCTCCGGCAATCTCTGCCGCTGCACGGGCTACATCAAAATTTACGAAGCGGTCGAACTCGCGGCGGCGCGCATGCGCGGCGAAGAGTTGGAACTGCCGCGCGAAGCCGTCTACGGCCTCGACTAACCACAAACCACACGGGCAACAGATGACCAGCAACAACGAACACCAACGGGGCGCGAACGGCGCGGGCAAGAAAGATTTAAAAGTCGTCGGGCGACCTTTTCGCAAAGTTGACGCGCGCGCGAAGTGTACGGGGCAGACGAAGTTTGCCGACGACATCGTGCTGCCGCGCATGCTCTTCGCCAAGCTCCTGCGCGCGCACGAGCCGCACGCGCGCATCGTCAGGATCGACACGTCGAAGGCGCGCGCGCTGCCCGGCGTCCACGCCGTGATCACGGGCGAAGATTTGCCTGCGTCTTACGGCATCCTCCCCGTCAGTCAGGACGAGCACGCGCTCTGCACGGATCGCGTGCGCTTCATCGGTGATCCGGTCGCCGCCGTCGCCGCCGTTGACGAGGACACGGCGTTCGAGGCGATGAATTTGATCGAAGTCGAGTATGAGAAACTCCAGACGATCACGAGCATCGAAGAGGCCGTGATGATTGACGAGCCGCGCGTGCAGGACTACGGCGAGAGCGGCAACGTCCACAAGAAAGTGCATCTCGAATTCGGCGACCTCGAAGAGGGCTTCGCCGAGGCCGACCACATCCGCGAGGACACCTTCTTCTACGAGGGCAACACGCACCTGCCGATGGAGCAGCACGCGGCGGTCGCGCATTTCGACCCCGACAACAAACTGACGCTGTGGAGTTCGACGCAGACGCCGCACTACGTCCACCGCGCGCTCACCAAAGTTTTGGGCTTGCCCGCCGCACACATCCGCGTGATCGCCACGCCGAACGGCGGCGGCTTCGGCGGCAAGAGCGATCCCTTCAACCACGAGGTCGCCGTCTGCAAACTCTCGATGATCACGGGTCGCCCGGTGAAAGTGACGCTCACGCGCGAGGAAGTTTTCTACTGTCATCGCGGTCGCCACCCCGTCCTGATGCACGTCAAGACGGGCGTCAAACGAGACGGCTCGATCACGGCGATGGACTTTCAGACGTTCCTCGACGGCGGCGCATACGGCTCTTACGGCGTCGCCTCCACGTTCTACACGGGCGCGCTGCAAACCGTCACGTACGAAGTGCCGCGCTATCGTTTCCGGGGCTTGCGCGCCTTCACCAACAAGCCGCCCTGCGGTCCCAAACGCGGCCACGGCACGCCGCAACCGCGCTTCGGCCTCGAAGTCCAACTCGACAAGATCGCAGACGATCTCAAACTCGACCCGGCGGAGATGCGTCTCAAGCACCTCGTCAAACCCTACTCGCTGACGGCCAACTACCTGCGCATCGGCAGCATGGGTCTGGGCAAGTGCATCGAGAAGATCGTCGAAGGCTCGGATTGGAAAAACAAGTTTCGCAAACTCCCTTACGGCAAGGGCATCGGGATCGCGTGCAGTTCATACATCTGCGGCGCGGGGCTGCCGATCTACTGGAACAACATGCCGCACTCCGGCGTCCAACTCGGACTCGACCGGCAGGGCGGCGTGCGCGTCCAGTGCGGCTCGACTGACATCGGGCAAGGCTCGGATTCCGTCCTCGCCTACATCGTCGCCGAAGTGCTCGGCATAGACCCCTTCGACATCCGCGTCCTGACCGCCGACACAGACCTCACGCCCGTCGACCTCGGCAGCTATTCGAGCCGCGTCACGCTGATGACCGGCAACGCCGCGCTGCAAGCCGCCGAACGCGCGCGCGAACTTCTGAGCATGGCCGTCGCCGAAAAACTTTCCCTGCCGGTCGAGAATCTCTCGTTCGCAGACCATCGCGTCTTCGACGTGGAGAACCCCGAAGTGGGCGTCACCTTCGCGGAGGCGGTCGTGCTCGCCGAGTCGAAGTTCGGCACGATTGGGACGGTCGGCTCGTACACGCCGCCGCGCTCGCCCGGCAAGTTCAAGGGCGCGGGCGTCGGCCCTTCGCCCGCTTACAGCTACTCGGCGGCCATCGCCGAAGTTGACGTTGACCCGGAGACGGGCTTCGTCGCGGTCGAGCGCATCTGGATCGGCCACGACATCGGCCAGTCGATCAACCCGATGCTCGTCATGGGACAGGTCGAAGGCGGCGTCTACATGGGACTCGGCGAGGCGCTCATGGAAGAGATGATCTATCGCGCCAACCGCAACGTCGTCCACAAATTTCCGTCGCTGCTCGAATACAAGAGTCCGACCACGCACGAGATGTGCGACGTGAAAACCTATCTCATCGAAGACGCCGACCCGAACGGTCCCTTCGGCGCGAAAGAGGTCGGTCAGGGGCCGCTCCTCCCCGTCATGCCCGCCGTCGCCAACGCCGTCTACGATGCCGTCGGCGTGCGCGTCGATGAAGTGCCGATCACGCCGGAGAAAGTGCTCGCCGCGCTCCGCGCCAAATCTCAGGGCAAGCCCGCGCGCTTCGGCCCCAAAGGCGTGCCCTCCGTCGAATGGCCCGAACCACTCAAAGTCGCCACGCCATCGGAAGGCGGCGACGGGCGCGAGATGCCGCGCGTGGCGATTCATTCGTGAGCGCGGCGAAGGGGTGAGGAAGGATCGCAGGTGAAATTTGAATGGGACGATACAAAAGCGCAAGCTAACCTAGCGAAACACGGCGTCAGTTTCGGCGAGGCCACAGAAGTCTTTTACGATCCGAACGGAATAGAAGATTATGATGCTGGACACTCAGAGACGGAAAGCCGATTCTTCATCATCGGTTTGTCGAGTCGGCGGCTACTGTACGTGATTTATGCTGAGCGGTTGGGCGATGTGATTCGCATCATTTCAGCGCGGAAAGCCGCTCAAGTGGAACAACAAATTTATGAGCGAACCAAAAACATCTAGGCCGTTCGTCTTCTCCATAGTTGAAGACGATGGTGAGAATGTGACTATCGAAGTTTCGGAAGAGGATTATCGGCGTGACTTGGAGGCCGGAATTGATGAAGATGCCACGCTCAAACCCGGTCGGTACAAGATGAAGCGCGGCGGTTTCCTTGCGCGTCATCCCGAGTTGAAGATTAAAGATAGAAAGCGCGCTTAATACTTTAGACGAAATTGCCTCGCATCTTGTTGGCAGAGAGCGGCGACGGGAGCGAGATGCCGCGCGTGGTGATTTGTAAGAGCAGGGGAAATTTGAACCTTTATGATGAGACTTCCGAAGTTTGAATATCACGTCGCGCGTGAGGTGGCGGATGCGGTGCGGATGATGGCGGATGCGGGCGCGGCGGGGCAGTTCGTCGCGGGCGGGACGGACCTGTATCCGAATATGAAGCGGCGGCAGCAGACGCCGAAGACGGTCATCTCGGTGGGGCGCATTGCGGAGTTGAATAGGATTACGGGCGACGGGCGGAGCGGCGTGAGAATCGGCGCGGGCGTGTCGCTGACGGATTTGTGCGAGCACCCGGTGATCAATCGCGACTACCCGATGGTGGCGGCGGCGGCGCGGACGATCTCGACGCCCGTCCTGCGCAACATGGGGACGGTCGGCGGGAATCTTTTGCTCGACACGCGCTGCAATTATTACGATCAGAATTACGAGTGGCGTAAGGGCATCAACTTTTGTTTGAAGAAGGACGGCGACGTGTGCTGGGTCGCTCCCGGCTCGTCGAAGTGTTGGGCGGTGCAGTCGGCTGATCTCGTGCCGCTGATGGTGGCGCTCGGGGCGCGCGTGCGGCTCGTCTCGACGCTCGGCGAGCGCGAGGTGACGGCGGAAGGGTTGTACAACGACGACGGCATAGACTATCTGCACAAGCGGCCTGACGAGTTGCTGGCCGACATCCAGTTGCCGCCTCTGAACGGCTGGCGCGCGGTTTATAAGAAGCTCCGGCGGCGCGGCGCGTTCGACTTCCCCGTGCTCGGCGTGGCCGTGCGGCTCGACATGGAAGAAGACGGAACGGTGCGTGAGGCGAAGCTGATCCTCGGCGGCATCGCGCCCGCGCCCGTGGAGGTGCGCGAGGCGGAGGCCGCACTCGTCGGCGCGCGGCTCGACCCGGAGCGGATACGTGCGGCGGCGGAAGCCTGCTACGTCAAAGCGCGCCCGCTCGACAACACGGATTTCATCATGAACTGGCGCAAGCAGATGACGCGCATCTACGTCACGCGTGCGCTCGAAGCGTTGCAAAACGACTAACGCGTCAGTTTTCGGAAACCGTCGTCGCTCTCCTTACGTTCAAGGTTGCAGCAGTTTGCCAATCTCGAATTTCGGAGACATCTAATGAAAAAGTTGATTTTAGTTATCGCCGCACTCGTGTTGTTGCCGGGAAGCGTCGCGGCGCAGGGCGTGGACGCGGAGCGCGAGGCCGTCAAACAGGCCGTGCTGGATTACGTCGAAGGCATTTACGAAGTGAACCCGGCGAGAATCGAACGCAGCGTACACCCGGAACTGGCGAAGCGCGGTTTCTTCGTGAAGAAGGGCGAGGCCGCATACAGTTCCGACGTGATGACCTTCCAGCAACTCGTGGAACTCGCACGGAATTACAACAAGGGCGGGCGCGTGCCGAAGGATGCGCCGAAGGAAGTCGTCGTCTTCGACGTGTCCGACCAGACAGCCAGCGCGAAACTCACCGCCGTCTGGGGCATAGACTACATACACCTCGCCAAGTACGACGGGAAGTGGAAATTCGTCAACGTGCTCTGGCAAACTCCCCCGAAGCCTAACAAATAAGGAAGAATTGATTCATTGATCCATTGGTTCATTAGATTCAATGTTTCCCTTCTTTATTGAATCAATGAACCGGTGGATCAATGAATCAATCTCCTGTTCATCCCTCACCCGTGGTCGCCGCCATCCTGCTTGCCGCCGGACGCTCCCGGCGCATGGGCGCGTTCAAGCCCCTGCTGCCTTTCGGCGCGCAGACCGTCATCGAAACCTGCATCAACAATCTGCTCGCGGCGGGCGTCGCAGAGCTTGTCGTCGTCGTCGGCCATCGTGCGGAAGAGGTGCGTGCGCGGCTGTCGCATCTCCCGGTGCGTTTCGCGCTCAACGCAGAGGCCGGGAGCGAGATGGGCGTCTCGATTGCGCGGGGCGTGGAAGAACTGTCTCAGGGCGGCGACGTGGCGGCAGAGGGCGCGTTGTTGATCGCGCTTGCGGACCACCCGGCGGTGTCGGCCAGAGAGATCGGGGAAGTCATCGCGGCGCACCGACGGACGGGCGCGCGCGTCGTCGTGCCGGAGTGGCGTGGGCGCGGCGGGCATCCCGTGCTGGTCGGCGACAGCCTCCGCGCGTCGCTCCTGAATTTAGACGAAGCGGGTGGTCTGCGCGCCCTCTTCGCGCGACACGCGGGCGAGGTCTTGCGCCTGCCGGTCGCGTCGGAATACGTTGCGCGCGACATGGATACGTGGGAAGATTACCGCGCGCTGCACGAAGAGATTTTCGGAGTCCCGCCGCCTGTCACGGAGCGTTGACGGTAAACGCGGACGGGCTGGTTGTTCGCCTTCAATCCAACTGTTCTTTCTGACCGTACATCTAACTATTTGGGTACGGTAGCGTTTCACGTACAGGCCAACCGACACAGCGGGCGACGCAAATTCAGCCCGCAAAAACGTCGCTGCCACACGCGCGAGACGCTGTGTAGAAGGAGAAAAGAATGTTTACCAAGTCCCCCCGTTTCATCGCCGGTTTGTTGCTCTCCTCGATGTTGGTCTTCGCGCAGGCATTCGCGGTCACGCCCGCGCCTGCGAACACGCAAGAGAGCTTGCTGGACTTTTCGCTGCGCTCGGTTGACGGCGGCAGCATCACCTCCGAGCAGTTGCGCGGCGACGTGGTGATTCTCGCCTTCGGCGCGTCGTGGCTGCCGCTCTCGCGCACGCAGGTCGAAGGCGTCCAGCGGCTCGCAGACGAATACCGCGACCGCGATCTCAGGGTCTACTGGGTGAGCACCGATTCCGAATCACAGAAGTCGAAGAACTTCGCGACCGACGATCAACTGCGTTCGTTCGCGCGCAAGAACGGACTCAAGATCGGCGTCCTGCGCGACCCCGACGGCGCACTCTTCAAACGCATGGGCGTTGACCGCAACCAACTGCCCGCGCTCGTCATCTTCGACAAGGACGGCCAGATTTCCGGCGACCCCATCGGCGGCCTCGACCCCGAAGGCAACCTCGTCCAACGCCTCTCCGCGCGCATCAACAAATTGCTCTAAGTCGCCCGCCGGACTCATTCCGGTTCGCGCCACTCTCATCAAACTCTGCGGGGGCTGCTTCTTAGTGGAAGCAGCCCCCGCAATCTTTATAGTTTTCCTCTGTGCTCCTTGTCTCTCTGTGGTGAATGCCTTTTAGCAAAATTCAATTGGCAGTAGAACTGTAGGGGCAGGGCTCGTCCCTGCCCGCGCTGACGTCACCACACGGGCAGGGACGAGCCCTGCCCCTACAGTTATAGCGATTGTTCTACATCCATCTGAAAATTGCTCTATAAGCACTCACCACCGCAGACACAGAGAGCATGGAGGGGGCACAGAGAAGAGACGGCGACAGCGCAAACGCTACGAGCGTCGGCTCTCACCCGCCAGTTTGTAAACCAAACGCACCGGCAGCCCGACGACGTTCCAGTAATCGCCCTCGATCTCTTCGATGAAGAGCGCGGCGCGGCCTTGCACGGCGTACGCGCCCGCCTTGTCCGCCGTTTCGCCCGTCGCAACGTACCAATCGATCTCGTCATCCGTCATCGGCGCGAAACGCACGCGCGTCAGTTCGTGCGACACGAGCACCTCTCCCGTCTCCGCGCGCACGAGCGCCACGCCGGTCAGCACGTCGTGCCACTTCCCGCTCAAGAGTCTGAGCATCCGTCGCGCATCTTCCGTGTCGGCGGGCTTGCCGAGCACCCGACCGCCGACGGCGACGACCGTGTCCGCGCCGAGCACGAGGCCGGACGCGCGCCCTTCCGCCACCGTCTCCGCCTTCTCGCACGCCAGCCGCTCCACGTACTCGATCACTTCCTCGCCGTCGCGCGCCGCCTCGTCCACGTTGGCCGCCGCCACCTCGAACGGCCAGCCGACCGCGCGCAAAATCTCCGCCCGGCGCGGGCTGGCCGAAGCTAGCACCAGATGTTCCAACTCAAACTCTCCCGCGTCGTCCGGCGGAACAACTCCTACTTGTGGCTCTCCCCGTTCTTCCATTACACTTCACCTCTTGAATGCGGATTTCGGATTGCGGAATGCGGATTGTAGATAGATCAAGCCGCGATTGCCAATCCGCTTCTGCTAATTCGCTTTCCGCGATCCGAAATTGAAAAGATGGACGACTTAATCCGAGCACTGCCCAACCTGCTGCGTGCGGCGGGCGACGCGGAAGAGGTGGCCGAGGCGGCGGCGATGGTGGCGTGGCGTCGCGTGGCGGGCGAAGCCCTGCGCGGTCAGGCCGTTCCGTTCCGGCTGCATCGCAAACTGCTCGTCGTCGCCGTCCCCGACACGGCATGGCAGAAACAACTCGAACAAATCAGCGGTCAGATGATCTTTCGCCTGAACTCGCTGCTCGGTCAGGCCATCGTCACTTATATCGAGTTTCGCGTTGACCCGGCCACCGTCCGCAATGAACGCGCGCGACTCGGCAAGACCGAGTTCGACCACGCCGCCCACGAGCGTCGCGCGCTCCGCAACGCGAGCCAACTCGCGGATGCCGCCACTGCGATTCAAGACGAAGACCTGCGCCGCCGCTTCCTGCTCGCCGCCGGAAGCTACATCGACGCGCAACAGAGGAACAAGTGAGCAGTAAGCAGTAAGCAGTAAGCAGTAAGCAGTGAGCAGTTGTTTCCGATTTTACTGCTCACTGCTTACTGCTCACTTTCAAATCATATGCCCATCACCGAATCAGACATCGAAAAGATCGCCGCGCTCGCGCAACTCGAACTGACGGACGAGGAGCGTCGCGCGTTGACGCCGCAACTCGCTTCCATCGTGACTTACGTCGAGCAGTTGAACGAGTTGGACACGAGCGCCGCCGAACCCGCCCTCGGCGGACTCACCGACGAAGGCACGCGCACCGACGCCGCGCGCGAAGACGCGCCCCTACCGTCGCTCGGCCAGACGCTCGCGCTCGATCAGGCTCCCGACCCGGCTGCCGGACACTTCCGCGTGCCGAAAGTTTTATAAGAGCCGTCAGCCGTCAGCTATCAGCCCTCGGCAAAATCATGGAAACTGATTGACGCGGCTGTGCTGATAGCCGACTGTTGACGGTTAATCGCCGATGGCTGACCGCTACTTGCTGATTGCCGATGGCTGACCGCTGATAGCTATTTTATGAACATCGAAACGATCAAAACGCGCCTCGCGGGAGGCGAACTGGACGCGCGCAGAGTGGTGGAGAGCGCGCTCGGCGCGGCGGAAGAGTTGAACGAGACGCTCCACGCGTTTCTGCAAATTGACCGCGCGGGCGCGGTTGCGCGCGTGGGCGAGTTGGATGCGCGGCGCGACGAGTCGCTGACTGGCGCGCTCGGCTCCGTGCCCGTCGCCGTCAAGGACAACATCTGCGTGCGCGGGCTGCAAGCCTCGTGCGGCTCGGCGATCCTCGCCGGGTATCATCCGCCCTACAACGCCACCGCCATCGAACGCCTGCAAGCGGCGGGCGCGATCATCGTCGGCAAGACCAACTGCGACGAGTTTGCGATGGGATCGTCAAACGAGAACTCGGCCTATGGCCCTGTGCGTAATCCGTGGGACACGGAGCGCGTCCCCGGCGGTTCGTCGGGCGGTTCGGCGGCGGCGGTCGCGGCGCGCATCGTCCCCGTCGCTTTGGGATCGGACACGGGCGGCTCGGTGCGTCAACCCGCATCGTTCTGCGGCATCGTCGGCGTCAAACCGACTTACGGGCGTGTCTCGCGCTACGGCCTCGTCGCCTTCGGCTCGTCGCTCGATCAGATCGGCATCTTCGCGACCAACACGCACGACGCCGCGCTCACGCTCTCGGTGATTGCCGGACGCGACCCGCGCGACGCGACCACCGCCGACGTCCCCGTGCCCGACTACGTCTCCGAGTTGACGGGCGACTTGCGAGGCGCACGCATCGGCGTGCCGCGCGAGTTGTTCGGCGAGGGCTTGGACGCGGGCGTGCGTGCGAGCGTCGAGGCGGCGATTGAAACTTATCGCACGCTCGGCGCGGAGGTGGTTGACGTTGAACTGCCGCACGCGAAATACGCCATCGCCGTTTACTACATCATCGCCACCGCCGAAGCCTCTTCCAACCTCGCGCGCTACGACGGCGTGCGCTATGGCTTCCGCGCCGAAGAGTCGCGCACGCTGCGCGAGATGTATCAACGCACGCGCGAGGAAGGCTTCGGCACTGAGGTCAAACGCCGCATCATGCTCGGCACATACGTGCTCTCCTCCGGCTACTACGACGCCTATTATCTCAAAGCGCAAAAGGTGCGCGCACTGCTCAAGCAAGACTTCGCACGCGCCTTCGAGCGTTGCGACGCGATCATCACGCCGACCTCGCCGACCACAGCCTTTCTCCTCGGCGAAAAGACCGACGACCCGCTCGCCATGTATCTCAACGACATCTACACCGTGACGGCCAACCTCGCGGGCATCCCCGGCCTCTCCATCCCCTGCGGCCTCTCCAAAACGAACCTGCCCATCGGCGTGCAACTGCTCGGCCCGCATTGGAGCGAGTCAACTCTCCTGCGCCTCGCGCACGTCTACGAGCAGGCGCAACCTTTCGACGCACGCCCGCCCGTAATAGCAAAGCATCAGTGAAGCCGGTTTAAACGAAACGAGTTTGCCCTGACAGGCGCGCGGCGCACGGAGGAACTGACATGCAACGAATCATCCGGCTGATCGCGGTCTTCGTGCTCGCGGCAACGTGCGCGCAGGCTCAGGGTAAGTTTGAAATTACCGAAGGCCAAAACCTGCCCGCGCGGCCAAAGAGTTATGTCGGCGATTACGCGAAGGTCATAGACGAACGGGCGGAGCGTCAACTCGAAACGAAATTGGCCGGGCTGCGAAGACGCGCCGGGATCGAGTTTGTCGTCGTAACGATTGAGACGACCGGCGGGGCGGACATTTTCGACTACTCGCTCGCGGCGGCACGCAGTTGGAAACTCGCACGCGGCGCGCACGACAAAGGCGGCATCCTGCTCATGCTCGCCGTCGTGGACCGCAAGTGGCGCGTCCAACTAACGGATAGTTTGAGAGTTGATTTGCCGGAGTCGGTGTTGAAGGTTCACGGCGACAGGATGAGCGCGCCGCTCGGTCAGGGCGGCGTGGGCGCGGGAGCGAACGTGTTTGTTGACGGGATCATCGCGCACCTCGCACGGCTGCGCGGGTTCAAGACGACAGCGAACTGAGCCGCCCGCGTCGATTTAACGCTTGCCGTTTTTCTTGTCGGGAATCAGATCGCCCGTGAAGATTTCGATCACGTCTTTGACCGTGCCGACGAAGGGCGTTACGTCGAGGCCGACATGGATGAGGCCGTTGCGCCAGCCCTTCCTCCTGATCTCGTAGCCCGCGAAGCCGAGGGCGACCGCCGTGCCGACGATGGGGATCGGCTTGATGAGCCGACGCGCCAGACGAAAGCCCCCGGCGCGCGCCGCCCGCCCCGTCAAACTCTTCCCTGCTCTCACCTGTTTCGTATTCGCTGCCATCGCTTATTACCGTGCCAACTCCAAACCGAGTTCCGCGCGCAGTTTGCGCTCGTCGTAGGGTGAGAGGTTGAATGCGCGCCCGTCAACCTCGAAGGTCGGGACTTTGCGCTTGCCATTGTTGAGTCGCATGACGAGTTCCGCCGCGCCGTCCTGCTCTTCGATGTTTATTTCCTCGTAAGCGATGCCATTCTCGTTGAGGAAACGTTTGGCGTGGCGGCAGTCGGAGCACCACGTAGTCGTATACATTTTGATGTTTGCCATCGCGCGAATTTTCTCCACAGTTGAAAAATGATGTCGTTATTGTAGCCTAAGCGGGTTTCGTTTGCATGAGGCGAAAGCATTCACCACCACAGAT